>Ga0307989_1000499_pt1 | contig 25761 bp, 23 predicted proteins | sample EllFjometagen185_FD_203164 | JGI IMG/M metagenome (GOLD analysis project Ga0307989, IMG submission 203164) | Marine microbial communities from Ellis Fjord, Antarctic Ocean - #185 | ecosystem: Environmental > Aquatic > Marine > Unclassified | place: Southern Ocean | collected 2014-10-08 | reverse complement strand
AATAGAATAATGGTAGAAAATCATATTATTGATATGAGTGATGAAGATATGATTACTGTCTTAAATTATTTAATTACAACACAAGATAAAGGTATTAAGTGCAAAGAAAAAATAGCAGATATATCAAGAATAAAAGTAATTTTAAATAAGTGGTTATAAGGAGAATTAAGTGATAAAACTAAAAAGTATTTTTAAATCCTATGATGGCAAGATAAATGTCGTAGACAATTTGGATTTAGAAATAAATAGCGGTGAGCTAGTGGTTCTAGTAGGTGAAAGTGGATGTGGGAAAACAACTACAATGAAAATGATAAACAGACTAATCGAACCGTCTAGTGGAGATATTTTTATAGATGATGAAAACATAAAGATATATGATAAAAACGAATTAAGAAGAAATATTGGTTATGTTATTCAGGATATAGGGTTGTTCCCTCATTTAACAGTAGATAAAAATATAGCAACTGTACCTCTTCTTTCAAAAAAGAATCCTGAGGAAATAAATAAGAAAGTTGCAGAATTACTAGATTTAATTGAATTACCTCATGAAGAATATGCTCATAGATATCCAAGAGAGTTAAGTGGTGGTCAACAGCAAAGGGTAGGAGTTGCAAGAGCGTTAGCAAACGATCCTGATATTATATTAATGGATGAACCCTTCAGTGCACTCGATCCAATTACACGTGAACAATTGCAAAATGAACTGTTAAAATTGCAGGAAGAGTTACATAAGACAATAGTCTTTGTTACACACGATATTGACGAAGCTATAAAGCTAGGAGATAGGATAGCGGTAATGGCTGACGGAAAAATTATTCAGTATGATTCACCTGAAGAAATTTTAAAAAATCCAATAAATGATTTTGTTGAGAATTTTGTTGGTAAAGATCGTCTTTGGAAAACTCCTGATATGTTGAAAGCAGAAGACATAATGAACAAAAAAATGGTTATGGTTAGTCAGAACAGGTCAATAGCACATGGAATCGAATTAATGAAAGATCACAATACAAACTTTATAGTAGTTGTAGATAAAGTATCAGATAATCAAAATAAAATTTTAGGAATTGTTGGAACTAATCGCTTAAGAGGTTTTGAGAATCATAGCATAAAGATGAAGGATATAATGAAATCAGAGTTTATTAAAATTCCTTATGATATGAGTTTGGTTGATGTTTTAAACATAAGAAAAGAACGAAAAGTAACATTCAGTCTGGTTGTTGATAAAAACGAAAGTCTAATAGGTGTCATTAGCAATACAAGTATTCTAAATGTTCTTTCAGAAATAGTACCAGAAAGAGAGGATTATTAATGAAATTAATAGAATATGTTTTAGAAAATTATATGTTTATCTTAGAAAAGACAGGTGAACACGTACAACTTGCAGGCATTGCGGTATTACTTGCGTGTGCTGTAGGTGTGCCTATTGGATTTATGATAACAAACAATAAAAAAGCTGCAAGCATTGTAATAGGTGTTGCAAACACAATTCAAACTATACCATCACTTGCATTGTTTGCTTTTGCCATGTCGATTTTCGGAATCGGAGCAGATAATGCAATTTTTGCACTTTTCTTATATGCTCTATTACCTATTATAAAAAATACATTAATAGGAATACGTAATGTTAACCCAGCTATAAGAGAATCTGCAAGAGGTATGGGAATGAGCAGAAGTCAAATCATGTTCAAGGTTGAAGTCCCACTGGCAATCTCAGTTATTATGGGTGGAGTACGAATAGCTGCAGTTACATGTATCGGTATCGCTACCATTGCAACCTTGATTGGCGCAGGAGGTTTAGGACAGCTGATTTACCAAGGTATTGGCATGATGAATTATGAAATGATATTTGCCGGTGCTATATGTTCTGCATTATTAGCGCTGTTTGCTGACTTCATATTGGGACTAGTGGAAAAGAAATTAACATCAAAGGGTATAGTAAAAGAAGACTTAGTTTAATACTGACAAATAACAACATCTGTTGTTGTAAATAAATGAAAAGAGGAAATAAAATGAAAAAATTATCACTATTGGTTATCGCAATTCTACTAGTAGCATCAATCGCTTTAGTAGGTTGCACGAAAGACGACAAGGTTATTCAAATTGCACATAAGGATTATACAGAACAAAGAATTACAGGTCAAATATTATCTGTTTATTTAGAAAGTAAAGGTTATGAAACCGAGGTTTCTGAATTGTCAGGAACTATGCTTTGCTACACAGCACTAAAAAGCGGTGATGTTGACGTATATGCAGAATTCACAGGTTCTGCATATGCTGCAGTCTTCGATCAAACTGAAATCATAGGCGTTCAAGAAACTTATGATTATGTTAAACAAAGGTGTGAAGAAGAAGACGGAATAACTTGGCTTATACCTCTTGGTTGGAACAATACATATGTTTTCTCAGTTCGTCCAGAAACAGCTGAGGAATATGATTTGACTGATATTTCAAGTCTAGTATCAGTAGCACCCGAGTTGATTATGGGGTGTGATGATGAGTTTTTAATCCGTATGGATGGTCTTCCAGGATTAAAAGAATATTATGAAGGGCTTAAATTTAAGGATGAGATCCCAATGGATCAAGGGTTGACTTATTCTGCACTTATAGATGGAGAACTTGATGTTAATGTATCATATTCCACTGATGGACGAATTGCAAAATTTGGTTTGGTTAACTTAATAGATGACAAAAACTTTTTCCCACCATATTATGTTACACCAATATTGAGAATGGATTATACAGAAGATAATCCAGAAATAGTTAAGGCATTAAATGAACTTGGTGGACACTGGAGCGAATCTGAAATGCAGGCATATAATTTAATGGTAGACGAAGGTGAAAACGCAAGAGATGTTGCAACACTAATGTTACAAGATGCTGGTTTAATCGACTAAATATAATTTAATTCTTATAATTTAAAAGGGTAAACATTATGAAAGTTTACCCTTTTAGTATATGTACATTTATCTTTTATTTAGGATTTAACTTCTTTTTGTAAAATTAAAGTCTTTGCTAATTTCTCTCCTGCTCTTTCAGCTTGTCTAATCGCTATATTATTCTTTTTTGCATCACCTTTTTCAAAAAGCTGAAGAACTTTAACCGTATCAACAACTCTATATCCAAGGGCTTCCAAAGGCAGTTTCATCGCTTCTGCTGTAAAGCCCATATCATATTCATTGTTTTGCTCGCAGATTGCAATTACTGCAGCGTATTTAAATCCGATTGATTCATTTAATGACATCCAGACTGAACGGTCATCTTTGTCAAAAATTTCATAGCAATATAATCTTTCTATAAAGGCTTTCATATCGGATGAAATATTATAAAAATATGTAGGTGAACCCAAAATAATTGCATCCGCTTCAAGTACAAGGGGATAAAGCTTTTTCATATCATCATTGATTATGCATTTATACGTATTTTTACATCCTTCACAGCCGTTACAGCCGTTTATATTGTAATCACCCAAATATTCAATATGAGTTTCTATTTCATTAATTTCTGCTGATTTTAGGGCAGCTTGTACTAAAGTTGCTGTGTTGCCTGTCTTTCTTTTGCTTCCCACTAAACCTAATATTTTCATGAGTACCTCTTGCTAAATTAAACTGTGTTAAAGCTTTTATTATAAAAAGCATTATAACATATTTTTATGAAGCGAAAAAGAAATTCTTATATACCTATATCTGTTATGTGTTGGATAGGCTACACTAATTTGGACAGATTTTTTAAGGTCATATACAATGAATAAGATTAAAATAAGAGACAAATTATGACCGAGACAAATAATCGAAAATCACGAAGAAGTTTTACGGACGAATTTAAGAAGCAGATTGTTCTGCTGGAAGCAAACGAAAAACGAAAATGTGACATTACCAGGGAATACCACCTAGCACCATCTTTGCTGGACAGGTGGAAAAAACAGGCCAAAACCACTGGTTCCTTCAAGGAAAAAGACAACAGGACTCCAGAAGAACAGGAACTGATAGAACTCAGGAAACGTAACAGGCAGCTTGAAATGGAAAATGACATTTTAAAGCAAGCGGCTCATTATTTTTGCTAAAGCAAAAACGCCTTCGGTGTCGGTATCTTCCGGTATCTACTGATATTAGGACAAAAGTAATTGTAATCAGGAATAACTCTCACAAATACTCAATAGGGGGTGCGGACAAAAACTTGGACTCTAAATGAGACAGGAGGATGTCCGTATGTATTCAAGAGAAAAAAGAATGAAAGCGATTAAACTGTACATCAAGTATGATAAAGGTACAGCTGATGTAATCCGTGAGCTTGGTTATCCGAATCCCAAATCGTTACGTGCATGGTTTAAGGTATATCTAAAAGAGCAAGAGACAGGAGTGGAGGTGCGGACGTTTTCTTGGACTAATTATACAGCCATTCCAAGGCTAATCCTATACTCCATGGGACTCATCGCCCCTAGTGAAATCTTTATTCTTTTTTCATTATACCAGTATAAATACTCATTTAGAATATTAATGAACTCGTCGATACTAACATCCTTCCAATCTCTATAATAGAACATCTCATTATTGATTCGCCCAAACAATCCTTCGCATGCTGCGTTATCCTGTGGACAGGCCTTTGCTGACATGGATTGTTTTAATCCATATGCTTCAATGCGATTAAGCCAGCCTTTCCACCCGTAATGAGCACCTCGATCACTGCTATACCGAATTCGGCATAGCACGGATTATACCGAAGAAAAAACTATGCCGAAGTTTTATTCTGATCATTGCTATTGCTTATGATGTTGTATTTTCTTCGGCATAGTATTATCACCTAATCCAGAGAGTAAATGATTTTTCTTATATTCTCTCTCTTCCATATATTATCGCTATCACTAAACATTGGAGCTGCTTTATTCATTGCTTCACTCATCATTTCAAGTGTTGCAATGGCATAGAAGCCGGATGTTGTCGTTGTAAAAGACTTTAAATACTCGAATCACTACTTGATAGTTGAGAACAATGGATTCCTTATAACCTGCTTTCTGTAGCGCTTCTATTAGCAAAGCACAAATAGTATCAATCTTCATCTTGAAGTATTTCCTTTATATTTGGTACTTCAATTATAAAATACTATACCGAAGAAAAGGTGATGATGCTAGCAACAATAACGGAAATTGAAGTTTTTCGGCATAGTTTTTTCTTCGGCATAATCCGAATGTATTATCGGATATTCATTTGGTTTAAGTGTGTTAATTGCACAATCAAACATGCTGTTTACCAAATCTGCATTGGGGATGGTTCCTATGCTCCAGCTCGGAATTAATCCGCCAAAGCAATTAACTATTGGTGATAAGTATATCTTACCTGCTGGTATTCTAAACTCTGTTATGTCTGTAAGCCACTTTTCATTAGGAGAGTCAGCTTTAAAATCTCTTTCAAGCAGATTGTCTGCTGACGGATTAATTTCGCCTTGATATGAACTAAATTTCCTTTTTGTTTTCCCTACAAAAATCAAATTCTGTTCTGACATTAATCTTCTTACAACCTTTTCAGATACATATTTGCCTGATCTTTTCAGTAGTGCATGAATTCGTCTGTATCCATATCGCTGGTTGTTTTCTTTGAATAACCCGGTTATTTGACTTCGTAGTTCTGAATACTTATCTGGTTCCCGGAATCGCTTATGATGATAGAAATAGCTGCTACGAGCTATACAAAGGGCATCAATCAATTTTTCAAGGGGGTATTTACTTCTAAGGGCATCAACTAGTTTTGCGCTTTCTTTATTTGTCAGAATTTTTTTGTCGATGCCCTGGTCTTTTTTTATTATATCAACGGACCCCTCCAGTATTGCTTTTTCTAACTTTAATCTTTCAACCTGTTGCTCTAGTGAGGTTGCTTCTTTTTTTAGCTTCTCCACTTTATCATCTATTGGTTTATTGTTGTTCTTCATCAGATTCGTTTTAAACTCCTTACCAAGAATATTGTCCTTCCATCTGTACAATATTTCACGTCTGACATTGTGTTTATCCGCAATGCTTTGTGCACTGCTATTCCTTGTGCATAGATCAAGAACAGCTTCTTTTTTCTTGTCATGGTTGTATTGTATACCTGCAGTATGCTTTCCTCGAGACCATGATGAAAGTTCTTCCAACCAATTCCTGAGTGTTAGCCTTGATGGATAGCCAAGCATGCATACAGCTCGTGGGAAAGAGGCTCGAATGAAAATGCAAACACACTGATTCGCCGATTCATTCCAAAAGGTTCTGATATAGGGAAATACACTGATGAAATGATAGAACGAATTCAGCATTGGATAAACAATTATCCCAAAAAAATATTCAATTACAAAAGCACAAATGATATACTACTGGAGTCTGGAGCAGTAATAGGAGCGACAGAACAAGCATTTTCTTGACACTGTTAGCGGTAGAATATACAATAATCTTCAGTATGTGTTATGAAACTATAAATTTAATATCATATGAACATTGAAAAATAAATAAGGAGGTGTCGCAATGCCAAACATAGGTCCATTATTTGGATTATTAATTGGTGCTGCTTTACTGATACTGGTTTCCATCGGATCTTTTCTGATAGGTGGGGCAATGGTGAAGAAACGGACTGAGAAAAAAGTCGGAGACGCTAAAACCCAGGTGCAGAAAATCCTTGCTGAAGGCGAAAAAAATGCTGAAGCAAAGAAACGCGAGATTCTGATTGAAGCTAAAGAAGAAATTCACAAAAGTAAAGTAGATTTAGAAAAAGATTTAAAAGAAAGACGCAACGATATATTGCGTATGGAAAAACGAATTCTCCAGAAAGAAGAAAGCATAGAGAAAAAACTGGATTCACTGGAGCAAAAAGAAGAGAACTTAATCAAAAAAGTTAAGAAAATTGAAGAAAAAGAGAAAGAGGCCGCAGACCTGCTGCAAAGGCAGTTGGAAAAACTTGAGACAATTTCCGGATTATCTATAGAGGAAGCAAAGAACTATATGCTTAGTCTTCTCGAAGATGAAATGAAACATGAAAAGGTTGTTGTTATCAGGGAATATGAACAAAAAATAAAAGAAGAAGCTGAACAGCTTTCCCAGACAATAGTAGCGACAGCGATACAGAAATGTGCGCCTGACTATGTAGCCGAGTCCACCGTGTCGGTGGTTGCTCTACCTAATGATGAAATGAAGGGTAGAATAATCGGTAGGGAAGGTCGTAATATAAGAACTCTTGAAACCATGACGGGAATTGACATCATCATAGATGATACACCCGAAGCAGTTGTGCTTTCTGGGTTTGATCCTGTAAGAAGGGAAATCGCCAGAATTGCATTGGAAAAACTCATTCAGGATGGAAGAATACATCCGGCCAGGATTGAGGAAATGGTTAACAAAGCACGGAAGGAAGTTGATAACACCATCAAAAAGACCGGTGATCAAGCCGCTTTTGATGCAGGTGTATTCGGACTTCACCCAGAACTTATAAAACTCATTGGCCGTCTCAGATATAGAACGAGTTATGGTCAGAACATACTTAAGCATTCACTTGAGGTTGCTTCTCTTGCAGCGGTAATGGCTGCAGAACTGGGAGTTGATATCAAAACAGCAAAACGTGCTGGGCTTTTACATGACATAGGAAAAGCGGTTGACTTTGAAATGGAAGGTTCCCATATAACTATCGGCGGAGATATTGCAAAGAAATACAAAGAAAATGATACAATAATCAACGCAATTATGGCACATCATGGTGATGTAGAACCAACAGGGGTAATATCAGTACTTATACAGGCAGCTGATGCAATATCAGCAGCACGACCTGGTGCCAGAAGAGAAGCTCTCGAAGCATATGTTAAGAGGATTCAAAAACTTGAAGAAATAGCGGATTCATTCGACGGAATCGAAAAATCCTATGCTGTTCAAGCGGGTAGAGAAATACGTATAATGGTAAAACCCGATGAGCTTTCCGATGACGACATAGTTTTGAAGTGCAGGGAGATTGTCAAGAAAATAGAAGATGAACTTGACTATCCGGGCCAGATAAAGGTAAATGTCATCAGAGAAACAAGAGTAGTTGACTTTGCAAAATAATAAAAAGAAAACGCGGTTTTTCCGCGTTTTTCTTTTCGTTGCCGAATTATCCGACGGATAACCCGGTAAATTTGACAGGTTGTCCGTCGGATAATTTGTTAGGAGATAAAGAATTTGACAAAGATATCAAACGGATGCTTTGTCAGGAGATAATATGAGACTGGTTTTTATTGGTGATGTTTGTTATAAACTGGGGCGAAAGTTCTTAACCGAACGGCTTAAAGATATTCTTAAAGAATACGAAGCCGAATTTTGTATTGTAAATGGCGAGAACTCTGCGGGTGGCAAAGGAATTAATCAGGTAATTGCCAAGGAAATATTTGCAGCTGGTGCAGATGTTATAACTACTGGTAATCACATCTGGGGTAAGAAGGAAGTCTTTAATTTTATTGATAGTGAAAAGCGTGTTCTAAGGCCGTTAAATTATCATAAAAGTAATCCCGGAAGAGGCCATATAATAATTGAGAAAAATGGCTCAAAACTGGCGGTTGTAAACTTAAGTGGTAGGGTCTATATGGATTTATGCAATTGTCCTTTTGAAGCTATGGAAGAAATACTTCCTGAAATAAAAAAAGAAACAAAAGCTGTTTTAGTGGATTTTCATGCTGAAGCAACAAGTGAAAAAGCTGCTTTTGCCTGGAATTTTGACGGACGCATAAGTACTGTCATAGGAACACATACACATGTGCAGACTGCTGATGAAAGGATTCTTCCTTTTGGTACAGGATTTATTTCAGATGCAGGGATGACAGGTCCATATGAAGGAATCATCGGTGCAGACAGAGAAGTTATTATAAACAAATTCACCACAGGGCTTCCCGGATTCTTTACACAGCAAAAAGGTCTAAGCCAGATAAATGGTCTCGCCGTTGAAATTGATGAAACTACAGGAAAGTGTACAAAAATAGAGAGAATTTATGAAATTGAAAACTGATACATTTAATTGTAAATCATTATACTGGTTTATTATCACAATTGTGATGATAGCAGCAGATAGGATAACAAAATACTATATATCATCGACAATGGAAATAGGTGAAAAAACCAGCGTAATTGATAACTTTTTCTATGTCTCGCATCACACAAACAAAGGTGCGGCATGGGGTATGTTCCATAATACAAATATGACTCTGGTTTTAGGAATTATGAGTGTTGTTGTATCAATAGTTATGATATTTATATACTTTCGATTTGACAAGTGGCCGATTCATCTTTCTTTGGCAATGATTATAAGTGGTGCATTGGGAAATGCATACGGCAGAATACTTTACGGAGAAGTAACTGATTTCTTAGATATATATATCTTTGGTTATGATTTTCCGATTTTCAATGTAGCAGATATGATGGTTACACTAGGCACTATTGTGCTTATAGTATATATATTGTTTTTCTACAAAGAACCTGTAAATGAAGTGATACCTAAAGAAATAACAGAAGATGTGTCTGAACAAGGCGCTTTTAGGGATAATAATGAGTAATAAAACAACAATAATAAGTGATAGAGATGGAATAAGGATTGATGTATATCTTCCGGAAGTTATGGAGAATATGTCGCGTTCATACGTCCAGAAACTCATTTCTGAAGGTCAGGTTATGGTAAATGACTGTCCTATAAAATCAAAATATAAAATCAAGATAGATGATGTAATAATTATAGAAATACCAGAAGCAATTGTATATGAGGCAAAGGCTCAGAATATTCCTATTGAAATCATATATGAAGACGACCACATAATAGTGGTCAATAAAGCAAGAGGAATGGTAGTTCATCCTGCACCTGGAAATCATGATGGTACATTGGTAAATGCGTTGTTATACCATTGCAAGGGTAGGTTATCATCTATTAATGGGGTTGAGCGGCCTGGAATAGTTCACAGGATAGACAAGGACACATCAGGAATTCTTGTAGTAGCTAAAACAGATACAGCACATAGGTTCTTGAGTGGAAAATTTGCAGACCATGATATCGACAGAGAATATATCGCAGCTGTGCGGGGCATTGTTAGTGAAAATGGTGCCAGAATTGAAGCTCCGATTGGAAGACATCCTATAGATAGAAAAAAAATGGCAGTAAACACCAGAAACGGTAAATATGCTGTTACTCACTTTACTGTAGAAAAACGTTATCGCAAAGCTACACTCATCAAGGCAAGATTAGAGACAGGACGAACACATCAGATAAGGGTTCACCTGTCATATATAGGGCATCCCGTTATAGGAGATACAAATTATGGGGGCTCAAAAAAGGGTCACTCAATAAATGGACAAGCGCTCCATGCAGCAATGCTTGGATTTGAACATCCGGCTACGGGTAAAAAAATGAATTTTGAGGCCGAGCCTCCCGAAGAGTTTAAATTATTATTGGAAGAATTGGAAAATGAATAATAAATTTTCTCGCACTGAAGCATTATTAGGCAAAGAAGCAATGAATAAAATTGCCGACAGCACAGTATGTATATTTGGCATAGGTGGAGTTGGCTCATTTGCTTTAGAGGCAATAGTACGTGCGGGTGTAGGGCAAGTCATAATAGTGGACCATGCAGAAGTTGATGAAACAAATATCAACAGGCAGTTGATAGCCCTTCAGTCCACTGTGGGCATAATGAAAACCCAGGTTGCGATTACACGTATGAAAGATATAAATCCAGACATCTCTATAACTGCTTATGAGGATTTTGCTGATTCAGAAAACATATGTAAAATAATCCCATCAAATACAGACTATATAATCGATGCAATAGATTCTGTGTCTTCCAAACTTGCTTTAGTCGAATATGCTATTAAAAATAATATTAAAATAATATGTTGCATGGGAACCGGCAACAAGCTACATCCTGAAAAACTGATGATTTCAGATGTCTATAAAACATCAGTCGATCCACTTGCTAGAGTTATGAGATCAGAATTAAGAAAAAAAGGAATAAAAAAATTGAAAGTTGTATGGTCTGATGAACTGCCTACCCTATCAGGGGACCAGTTGCCGGCAAATAAGGATGGTAAAAAAGTGCCTGCCAGCATATCGTACGTCCCTTCTATAGCAGGTCTGTTGCTGGCATCAGAGGTAGTCAACCATATAGCTGACATTAAATGATATGTGATATAATTAGAATAGCGGACAACTAATGCATTAAAGCAGTGAAGAATGGTCCGGAGGAGAATATGAACGGAAAAATTAAAAACGAACATATTGATAATTTATTTAAAGCTGTGCTTGAGCTAAGAAGTACAGAAGAATGTTATATGTTTTTTGAAGATATATGTACTGTAAGTGAGTTAAATGCAATAGCTCAGAGGCTTGAAGTAGCACAAATGCTGAAAAATGGCAGTACATATACGGAAATATCTGAAGCGACCGGAGCCAGCGCTGCTACTATCAGCAGGGTAAACAGATGCCTTCAATACGGAGCTGACGGTTATATTCTGATACTTGAAAGACTTGCAAAAAAATACGGAGATAAATAATAGTGAAAAAACTTTTTGAAAAATTTATGGGTTCCTACAGCGACAGGGAACTTAAACGAATAGACTCAATAGTTGATGAAATTGAATCATATGAAGAAAAAATGAAAGCCATGAGCGATAAAGAGCTTAAGGCTTGTACTGATGTGTATAAAAAGCGAATTACTGATAAAGAGACATTAGATGACATACTGCCGGAAGCGTTTGCAACAGTACGTGAGGCTGGAGTAAGAGTGCTTGGGCAAAGAGCATTTAGGACACAGCTTATCGGTGGGATAGTAATCCATCAGGGCAGAATAGCTGAAATGAAAACCGGTGAAGGAAAAACCCTCATGGCGGTCTTCTCATTATATTTAAATGCCCTTGAAGGAAAAGGTGCACATCTTGTAACAGTTAATGATTACCTTGCAGCATATCAAGGTGAAATGATGGGTAAAGTTTATGATTTTCTTGGGCTGACTACGGGAATTATTATTCATGGAGTAAGCACTGAAGAACGCCGCGCTGCATACAATTCTGATATAACTTATGGAACAAATAATGAATTCGGGTTTGACTATTTGCGTGACAATATGGTTATTTACAGGCAGAACATGGTTTCGCGAGAACATCACTATGCAATAATAGATGAAGTTGACAGTATACTGATAGATGAAGCCAGAACGCCTCTTATAATATCCGGCCCCGGCGAAAAATCTACTGATCTATATGAAAAGGCAAACTCATTTGTACGTACGTTGTCAAAAAAAGTCTTTGCAGAAACAGATGATAAAAAAGAAGAAGACGATTACGATGTTGATTACATAGTAGATGAAAAAGCGGGAAGCGCTACCCTTACTGAAAAAGGTATGGCCAGAGCAGAACGACACTTTGGAGTTGCCGGTCTTGCAGATCCTGAGAACATGACACTGATGCATCACATAAACCAGTCACTCAAAGCTCATGGAACTATGAAGCGGGAAAAAGAATATGTAGTTAAAAATAACGAAGTAATTATTATAGACGAATTTACAGGCAGAATGATGTATGGGCGCCGATACTCAAATGGTCTTCATCAGGCAATAGAATCCAAAGAAGGTGTAAAGGTTGAAAGGGAAAGTAAAACTCTAGCAACTATTACTTTCCAGAATTACTTCAGAATGTATGAAAAACTATCGGGTATGACCGGTACAGCGCTTACTGAGGAAGAAGAATTCAGGGAAATTTATAATCTTGACTGTATTGAAGTTCCAACTAATATGCCAATGATTAGAGATGACGCTCCTGATGCGGTATATAAAACTCAAAAGGGGAAATTTGAATCGGTTTTAAAAGAGGTTGAAGAAGCTCATCTTAAACAGCAACCTATGCTGATTGGTACAATTTCGATTGAAACATCTGAGTTTTTAAGTACATTGCTAAGACGAAGAGGAATAAAGCACGAAGTTTTAAATGCCAAATATCATGACCGTGAAGCTGAGATAGTTGCTCAGGCGGGGCGTGTGGGAGCTGTAACTATAGCAACCAATATGGCAGGTAGAGGAACTGATATCATGCTCGGGGGAAATCCTGAGTTTATGGCTCTGCAGAAGTTGAGAAAAGAAGGATATGACGAACATATTCTTATTCAAGCTACAGGTTTTAATGAAACTACAGATGCGGACATAATAGAAGTAAGGGCGAAATTTAGAGAATTTGAAGATAAGTTTAAAGAAGAATTAGTAAAAGATAAAAAAACAGTTATAGATTCCGGCGGACTTTATATAATCGGTACAGAGCGGCATGAATCCCGAAGAATAGATAATCAGTTAAGAGGCCGAAGCGGAAGACAGGGAGACCCGGGTAAATCTAAATTCTTTATTGCACTTGATGATGATTTAATGAGGCTCTTCGGGCAGGGCAGACTGACAGGTATAGTAAATGCACTGGGACTTCCCGAGGATGTACCTATTGAGCATAAAATGCTTTCTAATGCAATTGAAAGCGCTCAAAAGAGAGTAGAAGGTAAAAACTTCAATATCAGGAAACATGTTCTGCAATATGATGACGTTATGAACAAGCAAAGAGAAGTCATATACAATCAAAGGAAAAAAGTTCTTAACGGCGATAACTTAAGAGATATCTATGTATCTATGATTAAGGGTATTGTTGATTCAACAGTAGGATCATACTGTATGGAAGAACAGAATTCCAAAAAATGGGATTGGTTCAGCATACTTGCATTTTTAAACAACACTTTCCCTTCAGACACAGTAATAGAGGTAGCTGAGGATGAGAGAAATGGATTGTTCCCGGATGCTCTGGTAACTAGGATATATGATGAAGTTTATGAAAAGTATGAAGCCAAAGAGAAAGAAATGACTGAAAAGACTATGAGAGAAGCTGAGAGGGTTATTCTTTTAAGGGTTGTTGATGATAAATGGATGGATCACATCGATGCAATGGATCAGCTGAGACAGGGAATTGGTCTTAGAGCATATGGCCAGAGAGATCCTGTTGTTGAATACAAATTTGAAGGCTTTGAAATGTTTGAGGACATGAATACGACAATAAGAGAAAATGCAGTAAAAGTTATACTTGGGATAAGACCGGCACAGCCTGATTTGTTAAAGCCAAGGCAGCGACCTCTTACAATGAATGCTACTCATGGATCAAAAAGTTCGTTGAGCAGACAGAAAAAAAGCGGAGTCAAAGTTGGAAGAAATGACCCTTGTCCATGTGGCAGTGGGAAAAAATACAAAAAGTGCTGTGGAGCAAATTAATGAACTACGCCGAAGCAGTTGATTTTATAGAAAACGCAGCGATGTTTGGCATGAAACTTGGACTTACGAATATCAGTAAGTTACTGGAATTGCTTGGGGATCCGCAGAAAAGTATGAATATCATTCATGTGGCAGGTACAAACGGAAAAGGTTCTGTTTGCTCATATATTACAAATATACTGATGGCTGCTGGTTATAAAACAGGGATGTTTACATCTCCATACCTTGAGAAATTTACAGAACGGATGCAGGTAGACCTTGAAAATATTCCTGATGATAAAGTTGTTGAATATGTAGAGATACTAAAAGCAAAAATCGCTATTATGGTAAATGAAGGCTTCAATCATCCTACATTTTTTGAGCTGAATACAGCTATGTCTCTTATGTATTTTGAAGAAACAGGTTGTGATGCTGTAGTTTTAGAAGTAGGACTCGGAGGCAGATATGACTCTACAAATGTGATAGATAGTCCGGTTGTATCAGTTATCACAACCATAGGGTACGAACATATGACAATACTAGGAAATACTCTTGGCGAAATAGCATATCAAAAAGCAGGAATAATAAAAAAAGACAGACCAGTGGCTATATATGGCGATATATCTGAAGAAGCACTTACTATAATTAAATGGGTAGCAGCTGAAAATGGGTCAAAATTCAAGATTTCAGATTTTACAAGTTTAGAAAATATAAAAACCATAAATACCGGATATAAATTTGGCTACAATAAGATGACGGGAATTGAAATAGGAATGATGGGGCAGCATCAGATTAAAAATGCATGTCTGGCCATAGATGCTGTGGCAATTATGACAGAGAATAAACTTGTTGTTTCAGATAGTGCTATAAGAACCGGCCTTAGAAATACAAGATGGCCTGGGAGAGTCGAGATAATAAATGAGTCTCCTGTGATTATCTGTGATGCCACACACAACCCCCAGGGTGCAGAGGTACTAAGAGCAGCCATTGATGAACGATATAGAGGTAAAAGAATTGTATATGTCATGGGTGTTATGAAGGATAAAAATTATGATGAAATGGCAAAGATAGTTATCAAAGATGCTTTTGCGGTCATTACAGTAACGCCAAATTGGCACAGAGCGTTAGATGCTGGCATTTTACTGGATACAGTTAAAAAATATTGTGAAAATGCTTATACCGGTGATACAATTAAGACAGCAATGGAGACAGCCCTGAAACTTGCCGGTGAAGACGGTATAATATGTTCCTTCGGATCACTGTATTATGTTGCGGACGTTAAAAATTTCGTCCGGGAGAATTTTAGTGGATAAAAACGAGCTCCTCAAAGATCTAAAAAAAGTTGACATGAATCTTATTAAAGAGTCTGACATTAAGATGTTTAAGGCTGAAAAAATGGCAGTTGAATATTATAATAATGCGGTTGAAAATATCGTTGAAGGAAATACAGACATTGCTGTTATAAAACTTAAGAAGGTTCTTTCATTGTCGCCTGATTTTTCTGAGGCATCACTGCTCCTTGCCCGTATTAGTGAATTTGAAAAATCACACAGCATTGGCGACAAAGTATTTGAAAGTATGCATGGACGTGATGTTAATGATAAAAAGCCATATCATGAAAGAAAAACACTTCCTCAGATGCTCAATATTAATCCGCGAGTCCTAATTAAAATAATAGTTGTTTTTATTGTTATAGCTATAACTGTTGGCGCTGCTATTGTCATATTTAATTTATTTAACCAAGAACCAAATACTGAAAAACCTGAACCTGAGGCGGTTAATTATTCGCAGGAAGAAGTTGATGCACTATATAAACGCATTGATGAGCTGGAAACCAGTCTGGCAAAAAGTGAAGTAGAAACCCAGGAGGCGATGAGTGCCTCTACAGGCAGTGACGAAACTATTAATCAGCTTACAGCTGAAAATGAAACAATTATCGCTCAACTTAACCTATATAAGGCTGAAGTTTTTTTTCAGAGGGGAGATTATGGACTAAGTGCTGATATGGCAAAGAGTCTTGATCCCGAAGCATATAAAGGGGCAGAAAAAGAACTATATAATGAAGTATATAATAAGGCGATTTTTCAAGCAGCTGATTACCATTATAAAACGGGGCTTAGCTTATATAGCCAAAAAGATTATAATGGCGCCATTGAACATCTAGATATAGTTGATGAATATGCACCGGAGTTTGAGGAAATTGGAAATTGTTACTATGTGCTTGCAAAGGCATATTATGAGATTGATAAAGCTGAAAAAGCCATTGAATTGTATGAGACTATATCTAAAAATAAATCCCAGATGGGATTTGAGAATGACACCGGTCTTTTGTACTATACTGGCAAGGCATATCAACAACTTGATAACTTTGTTAAGGCAAGAGAAATGTACAATCAGTTGATAGCAGATTACCCTAATTCTACTTTAGTGGGTTATGCAAAGGACCGCCTTAAAGAAATGGAATAATTTTATACATTTTGTGCATAAAAAGATTAAAAATGCTAATTTTACAGATAGTTGAGACAAGTTTATTAAGATTCTTAGGTATACAATATATGTAGATACACGTGGGAGGTATAAGTCTTGAAAAAATATAATCCATATGATAATTTTTTGGAAACAATTGAATCTGCTGCAGAACTTCTTGGGTTAGAAAAATCTGAGTATGAAGCAATCAAGTATCCCGAAAGAGAACTGAAAGTGGCCATTCCTGTTGAGATGGATGACGACAGTGTCAGAGTTTTTGAAGGTTATAGAGTGCAACATTCCAGCACCAGAGGACCATGCAAGGGAGGCATCAGGTATCATCCGGATGTAGATATTGATGAGGTTAAAGCCTTGGCAGCATGGATGACATTTAAATGTGCAGTGGTAAATATTCCATACGGCGGTGCTAAGGGCGCTGTTAATGTTGATCCCCAGAAAGTATCAAAAAAAGAACTAAGGAGACTGACAAGAAGATATACTGCTATGATTCTTCCTTTGATTGGTCCTGGAAAAGACATTCCGGCTCCGGACATCAATACTGACGCAGAAGTCATGGGCTGGATAATGGATACTTACAGCATGTTTAAAGGCTATACTGTAAGCGGAATTGTTACGGGTAAACCAGTTGGAATCGGTGGGTCAGTAGGAAGAAGTACTGCAACCGGCCGAGGCGTTATGCTGATAACAAAAGAAATTCTTCATAGAATGGGTACACCGGTATATGACACAACTGTGGCAATACAGGGTGCGGGTAAAGTTGGGGGTACAGCAGCACGGCTTCTCCATAAAGAAGGCATGAAAGTTGTAGCTCTTAGTGATGTATCCGGAGGAGTATACAATAAAGATGGTCTGGATATACCGAAAATCATGGATTTTGTTGAAGGCGGAGGACTGCTGTCTGAATTTGAAAACGGTAATTTTGAATATATATCAAATGAAGAATTACTAACATGTGATACTCATGTTCTAATACCGGCTGCAATGGAAAATCAAATAAATGAAAAACTTGCAGGTAAAATAAAAGCAAAGGTTGTTGTAGAAGGCGCTAACGGACCGACTACTGTCGAAGCTGATAAAATTCTTAATAATAAAGGTACTGTAGTAGTTCCTGATATACTAGCCAATGCCGGTGGTGTGGTTGTTTCATATTTTGAATGGGTTCAAAATATTCAGTCACTTACATGGGATTTTGATGAAGTAAACAGAACACTGGAAAAAATCATGATTCGGGCATTTAACGAAGTTTGGGAAAAAACGCATGCAAAAGGAAGCACTATGAGAATGGGAGCATATATGGTGGCACTCGAGAGGTTAGCTGAAGCTAAACGAATCAGGGGCATATTCCCGTAAACAAAAATCAAACCAAAAGGCCGCTATATCAGCGGCTTTTTTTATACCCACTTTTATTAAAAATGACGATTTGTCCCGACGATTTGTCCCTAGGGACAAATCGTCATTTTTTATCGTTTTTATATTAAGTGATGCAAATATTTATCCCTAGTACTAGTAGGGATTTGTCATTTTACTAAAATAATAATTGAAAGGCTGTAATTTTGTGCATTTGTCCCTAGGGACAAATCGTCATTTTTGGTATTATAGTGGTGAGGGTATCAAGGGGGGTAAATTGTGAAGAATAAAGATGTTTTTGCAGGGATTGCCGCAGGGGGTGTGTCCGGGAGGACTGATGAGCTTAAGGTGACATTGCCTTTAGATAAGCCAGCGAAACTTTTTTGTAAAACTGATGAAAAAATTGAAATTTTTAAGGATAAGAATTATAAGGAAAAACTAGATTATTATTATTCAGGCATTGAAACTCTTAAGAATAGATTCAATCCATTTACAATACGTATGTGCGGTAAAGAAAAAACAAACAGAGTAAAAACATATCTTTCTGATTTTTCCTTTCAATTTGAGAATAGTACTAACATTGAAGATGTTATAATTCCTCACTACACAGGTCCAAAGGGTAGATGGACCGCATATTATGAGACTGCGTTTACAGTGGAAAAACCAAACCCAGACCGCCGTATATTCATTGTATTCAAAGGCGTTGATTATTATGCTGATGTTTATATAAATAATCGATTTGTCTGCAGCCATGAAGGGTTTTTTGCTCCTTTTGAATGCGATATTACAGATTTTCTTAAGACTGAAAATAAGTTGGCTGTAAAAGTAAGAAATGACATACCTACAATCGGAAATGGTGACATGCAGGTTAACGGTGACAAACTATATGCAGCTACTGGCCTTGGATGGGATGACCCAAAAGAGGGATGGCATCACTGCCCTGCAGGAGGAGGTATATTCGACAAGGTATATCTTGAAGATAGAGATGCACTGTATATTGATGATGTTTATGTTCGACCGGATATCGATAACGGAACAGTTGAAGTAAACATTTCCGTATTTAGTCCAAATGAAGAAAATTCAGAAATGACTGTATCCGGAGAAATAGTTTCGTTTAATTTCGAGGATTCTGCTATCCAAAAATATAACTTTAAAGTATTAGCTGGTTATGGATTAAATTACTACTCAGTAAATATAAAAATGAATGAGTTCAGGTTATGGGAAGTTGATTCTCCATATCTCTATTTGTGCAGAGCATCAGCAGGAAATGATATACAGGAAAAAACATTTGGAATGCGGAAATTTCATATGGATGAGCAAAGTGAAATTAAGGGTAGTTTATATCTCAATAATGAACCAATATTGCTAAGAGGGGCTAATGAAATGGGCCATCTGCAGCTTTGTGTAATGCGAAATGATTATGACCAGTTAATTGAGGATATTCTAATAGCAAAATACTGCAATATGAATTATTACAGGATTACCCAAAGACCTGTTCAGGAAGAAATTTACCATTACTGCGATATGCTGGGTATGCTCAATCAGGCAGATTTACCTCTGTTTGGATATATGCGAAAAAATAAATTCCATGAGGGGGTTAAACAAGCGGGCGAAATGGAGCGTCTGATAAGAAACCATCCGTCTGTTATTATGGCAACTTATATTAATGAACCTTTTGCGCCGGATAAATATAATCTTAGCTACCGGCACATGTCCAGGCCGGAACTGGAGCTGTTTTTTGACGCATGTGATGCAGCGGTATATTTTGAAAATCCTGACCGGGTAATTAAACGTGTTGAAGGAGATTACGATCCGCCTACAAATAAGGGGATGTCTGATTTCCACTGCTATAATATGTGGTACACAAACCACGCACTTCCAATTGGAATGCTATATAAGGGGTATCTCCCTGCATTAAAAAAAGGATGGAAAACCGGATGCGGCGAATATGGGGCAGAAGGTCTTGATAATTATGAAGTCATGCGCAAGTATTACCCGATAGAATGGTTGCCGAAGAAAGATTCTGATGAATGGCTTCCTGATAAAATCGTAAAATCACAGACTAATACTATGCATGGTGATTGGTATGAAGCTCAATCTACAATTAAGGACTGGATTAGTGCAAGTCAGGTTCACCAGGCGTTTGCGACCAAGTTAATGACACTGGCATTTAGACGTCGCTCTGATAAAATCGTATCAACCGTAATACATCTATTAATCGATGCGTGGCCATCGGGTTGGATGAAAACTCTACTTGATGTCGACAGGGTTCCAAAGGATGCTTACTTTACATTTAAAGAAAGTCTAGAACCGTTAAAAGTTAATTTGCGAAGCGATAGATGGTCGGCATACGCAGGAGAAACAATAAATGTGGAATCATGGATTCTAAACGATGGAAAAGCAATGAGCAAGCTTTGTGCCGTTGTGGGTGTTTACATGGATGGTCGCTGGGTTTTTGGATTCTCAAATGAAATTGATGAAATCTCAGCATGTTCTTCGAAGGCACATGCAATAGTTCCTGTTAAAATCCCCAAAATGAATGAGATGTCAGAAATAACTGTGCAGATTAATCTTATGATAGGACATGAAACAGTTTCACAGGATACAATATCTATTGCCGCATATCCAGTTCCAGCGAATAATTTGCAGGTGTATCCGATAGGAGAGGCGGCAGAAACCCTTATAGAAAGCACGTTGGGACTTGTTCTAACAGAAATTAATAAAGCCGAAGCATATATTATTTCATCTACCAAAGAGTTTAAAAAACATAATATCCCAGATGATTGCAGAACGTTATTCATAACACCGGAAGAAGATGAAAAAACATATGAGGTTGGTAGCGGAACATTCAGATACAAAACAATTTTTGATCCAGAAGAGGTTGGTGAAAACGGCGAATTGAAAGGGCTTTCATTCGCTGCACTCTCAGATAATCATAAAGAGCACTTCCATAAAAATGCATTTTCATACTGGTATAATAGTGAAAAAGATTATATAGACCATGTTGCTGAATATTTTATAGAAGGTGAATTTTCAGATTTCTGTGTATATGGTTATGAAAAACCTTCATGGGGAAAGAGAACATCCGGAAACAAAAAAAAGTTGCCGATAGCTGCATGTACAGGAAACAATAGCTTTATAAGTTTGGAGACAAAGGGTCGAAGCGGTGTGAATCCGGCTTTAGATAAACTTATTACACTGTTATTGACTGAGAATGATGATTGAATTAAAATAGTGCGGTCCGGCGGTATAAAATAATCGGTTGAAATTGATGGAGGAATCATGGATATAAAAAAAGAAGCATTGGCCCTGCATAAAAAGTGGAGGGGTAAAATTGAAGTTAATAGCACAGTCGAAGTGAAAACAAAAAGGGATTTATCTATTGCATATACCCCCGGAGTAGCGGAACCATGTCTTGAAATTGAAAAAAATCCCGATCTTTCATATGTTTATACAAGAAGGCACAATCTTGTTGCGGTTGTCACCGATGGGACAGCAGTACTCGGTTTAGGGGATATAGGGCCTGAAGCAGCTATGCCTGTAATGGAAGGCAAATGTGTTCTTTTCAAATGCTTTGGAGATGTAGATGCATTTCCTTTATGTATCAGGAGCAAAAAAGTAGATGATATTGTTGAAACTGTTCGGCTTCTTGCTGGCTCTTTCGGAGGTATAAATCTTGAAGATATATCAGCACCGAGATGTTTTGAAATAGAGAGACGATTAAAAGAAGTATGTGATATTCCCATTTTCCATGATGATCAGCATGGTACAGCGGTTGTAACTCTTGCAGCTATGATAAACGCATTGAAAATAGCAAAAAAAGATATCGGCGGAATCTCTGTTGTTGTAAATGGTTCAGGGGCTGCAGGTATTGCGGTAACCAAACTATTAATGAGTATGGGATTGAAAAAAGTAATTCTCTGTGACAGAAAAGGTGCAATTTATAAAGGCAGAGAGGGTTTGAATTGTGAAAAAGAACGTATGGCAGAAATATCCAACCTTGATATGAAAAGCGGAAGTTTGGCCGATGTTATAAAAGGTGCTGATGTTTTCATAGGGGTCTCTGCACCGGGTGTTCTTACTGTTGAGATGGTTGAATCAATGGCAAGTGACCCATTGATATTTGCGATGGCTAATCCTGTTCCCGAAATAATGCCTGATGAAGCAAAAAAAGCAGGTGCGCTTGTGGTTGGCACCGGTCGTTCTGATTTCGAAAACCAAATAAATAATGTGCTGGCATTTCCCGGGATTTTTAGAGGAACTTTGGATGTGCGTGCAAGTGATATAAATGATGAAATGAAAATAGCAGCAGCTTATGCTATTGCAGGATTGGTTTCTGAAGATGAACTTAAACCTGAATATGTTATTCCTACACCGTTTGATGATAGAGTTGGTCCCGCAGTGGCAAAAGCAGTAGCTAAAGCAGCTAAAGACTCAGGTGTGGCAAGAATATAAGACTAAATGTAGTTGTCATGGGTATATATTCTATATAATTTGCAAAAAGGACGTGTATAAATGTCAGAAAATATAAAAAAAGCTATGTTTGCAGGAGGATGTTTCTGGTGTGTTGAACCACCGATTTCAGCTCTGCAAGGTGTAACATCAGTAATTCCCGGTTACAGTGGTGGGCAAGTAGTGAATCCCACATACGAGCAGGTCTGTACAGGAAGCACCGGTCATTTAGAAGTTATTGAAGTAACATATGATTCGGATATAATCGGTTATGGTGAAATTGTTGAAGTGTTTTGGAGGCAGATTGACCCTACGGATGAAGGTGGCCAGTTTGGTGATCGGGGAAGTCAGTATAAAACTGCAATTTTATATTATGATGATGAACAAAAAGTGATTGCTGAAGAGTCAAAGAAAAATGTTGCAGAACTATTCAAATTTGATAAACCAATTTCTACTAAAATAATTAAAGCGGATAAATTTTATCCTGCAGAAGATTATCATCATAGGTATTATGAAAAAAATCCTCTTAGATACAATGCATATAAAGAGGCTTCGGGCAGGACGAAATATATAAAAAAAACATGGCACAAAAAAAATGAGTCGAAGCAATCATTAAAAGATAAACTGACTCCACTGCAGTTTGAAGTGACGCAGAAAAGCGCAACTGAAGCTCCGTTTGATAATGAATACTGGAAAACGGATAAAAAAGGGTTATATGTGGATATTATTACCGGTGAGCCGCTTTTTTCATCTAAAGATAAGTTTGATTCAAGTTGTGGATGGCCAAGTTTTACCAAACCGGTAGATGAAAAAGCAGTTATTGAAAAAACTGATTTTAGTCACGGAAGAACTAGGACAGAAGTACGTAATGAAGAGGATTCCTCACACCTTGGACATGTTTTTAATGATGGTCCCGGACCTAATGGTCTTCGGTACTGTATAAACTCAGCCTCGGTAAAATTTATACCTGAAAGCGAACTTGAAAAAGAAGGATATAAAGAATACACAGACAAGCTCTAGGTAAATTACAGGATACCCGGGCGACTTACAATAACAATTTACAAAAACCTTTAGGGGTTTTTTGTATGTTTTAGATTAATTGGAATATTAGAGAAGAATAACAACAGACAGTGGTATATAATGTTTTACATAAGTTTTACTTTGGGAGGATTTGAATATGAAACTTGGTATACACGCATATGCATGGTGCAGCGAATGGAACAATGACCAGCTTGATCTTATAGACAGAGCACAGAGACTAGGGATGGATTTTATTGAAATACCTCTTCTGGTGTTGGGAAAATTTGATGCAAAAGCTGTTAGTGAGAGAATCAAGTCTCTTGGATTTAATTCATGTACATCAACAGTTCTCCTAAATGATACTGACATAACAAGCGCGGATCCAATTATCAGAGAAAAAGGTGTTGGATATCTAAAAAATTGTGTAAAAGCTACGTCTGACATTGGAGCAACAAATTTTTCCGGAGTTATCTATTCAAAACACATCCGTCAGCTAGATGGACGTCCAACTGAAAGGGAATATACATGGTCTGCTGATTGTTTAAGGGAAGTTGCCGATTATGCAAAGGAACTCGGAGTTATTATTGGGCTTGAACCCGTTAATAGATATGAGACTTTTTTGGTAAACACATGTGAACAAGCTATAATGCTTAAAGACATGATAGACAGGGACAATATAAAAATCCATTTAGATACATATCATATGAATATTGAAGAAAAGTCATTTTATGATGCTACTAAGCTAGCCGGTGATGATCTGATTCATTATCACCTGTGTGAAAATGACAGAGGAATACCCGGAACAGGTCTTGTAAACTGGGATGACATTTTTAAAGCTCTTGCGGAAATTAATTATAATGGTTATGCGGCACTTGAAAGTTTCGTTGACTGTACCGATAACATGGATACCTGGGTGTGGAGACAGCTTGCCAAGGATGGCGATACTCTGGTTACTGAAGGAACTGCCTTTATCCGGTCAATGATGAAAAAATACGGTCTGTAGGTTTTATGGAAAACAATTGAAAAAAAACACTATACCTTGTCTGGTTTGTTCAGATACTTTCTTTGATGTCTTTTAGTTTTGGCTTGCCTTTTCTTCCATATTATATTCAGGATCTGGGAGTAGTAGACCCTGAAAAAGTCAGATTGTTTACAGGGATATTAAGTGCAGCTCCTGCAATTGGAATGGGTATAATGGCGTCGATATGGGGAATGTTAGCAGACAGAGTCGGCAAAAAAACCAATGTTGCTCAGGGCAATGCTTTCAGCTTCAGTAATTCTTACCTGTATTGGTCTTGTCAACTCAATAACCGGTGTCCTTATATTCAGAATTCTACAGGGTTTTCTTACCGGTACTGTAACTGCGGCCTCAGCATTAATAGCCACAGAAACACCGCAAAAAAAACATGGCCTATGCTCTTGGGTTTATCACATCATCAACATTTATTGGCCGAACTGTCGGACCGGCTGTTGGCGGGATTCTTGCTGAACAGGTTGGCTACAAACCAAGTTTTTATCTAGGTGGGGCTATTATGCTGGTATGCTTTTTCTTAGTTCTGTTTTTTGTTAAAGAAACAAAAACAACTTTCGTAAAAAGCAAAAAAAAGGGTCGAAAAATATTCTTTCCATTCTTACTTTGCCGATTATTTTGGTTCTGATAATGACTTTTTTCAGACGCATTGGAAGTTCCATCGCAGCACCTTATATGCCACTCTATGTTCAGGAAATGAGAGGAATGATAGAAGGATCTGCGCTAGTTACAGGACTGATATCAGCAGGCGCTAGTGTGATGTCAGCGGCAGCAGCCATATCTCTTAGTAGGCTGGGTGACAGACATGATAAGAAACGACTTATTATTATATATTTAACAGCGGCAATAGCAATTTCTATTATGCTACTTTTTACAAAGACCTTAACAGGCTTTGCGATATTTTATTACCCACCCAAGAACACCCGCGTCTTTAGACGTGGGATAAATTGGGAAAATTTACTTGTCCGGCTTAAAATTGTCTTGGCTTAGTACTAAAAATAGTACGCCAATTTCTAAAAAGAGGTATATAATTAACGTAGCTAATGCATTAATTTGGATTTTAAGAAATATACAATAACCAGAAAGTGAAATGATAGAGATGCTGCAGAAGAAAGCGTTCAAATTTAAATTGTATCCGACAAAAGAACAAGCCGTATTGATTAATAAGACAATAGGCTGTTCAAGGTTTGTATACAATC
>Ga0307989_1000497_pt1 | contig 25808 bp, 22 predicted proteins | sample EllFjometagen185_FD_203164 | JGI IMG/M metagenome (GOLD analysis project Ga0307989, IMG submission 203164) | Marine microbial communities from Ellis Fjord, Antarctic Ocean - #185 | ecosystem: Environmental > Aquatic > Marine > Unclassified | place: Southern Ocean | collected 2014-10-08 | reverse complement strand
TATTGCTGAAATAGGTGCTATAGAAGGTACAATAACAGCATCAGGAGTTGTTGTTCCCGAGTTTGAACAAGTTCTTGCAAGTCCCTTCACATCAAGCATTGACAGTGTATATCATAAAGCAGGTGACAAAATTAAATTTGGTGAACCTATCTTAAAACTTATAAACGTCCCAGAATACAGATAAGTAAAATTGAGACCAATGAACCTGTTGTAATTCCGATAAGTGGTATGAAAACTTTCCGCTGCCATAAAGCGAGTTTTGTTAATCGTGGTTTCAACCATCGCTTTATCATGATCGAGGAACTTACAGAGGAATTGTTGAAGACCGAACGGGCAGCTTATGAAAAAGTTATTCGAATGATGTCGCACGAGATCAACAATTCAATCGGAGCTGTGAATTCAATCTTAAATTCCAGCTTAAATTATAGTAATCAAGTTTCTGAAAAAGATAGAACCTATTTTGTGGAAGCAATGGAAGTTGCTATCCGTCGTAATGAACATCTTAATAAGTTTATGCGCAATTTTGCTGATATCGTTCGTATACCGACTCCCAAGAAAACCAGATCTAACCTTCATGAGTTATTAAAAACGGTTCAGTTATTGATTTCTTCACAAATAAATAGTAAAGAGATCAATTGGAAATGGGAACTATTTGATGATGAGTTGATCATTGATCTTGATATTTATCAAATTGAACAGGTGCTTGTAAACATTTTTAAAAATGCAGTAGAAGCAATAGAAGAAAAAGGTGAAATTATAGTTCAAACTCAGCAGCATCTCAAAAGAAGATTATTGATCTTGAATAATGGAGAGAAGATCTCAGAAAAGACACAACAGAAATTATTCACACCATTCTTCAGTACAAAAGCCGGCGGGCAAGGTTTGGGGCTAACACTGATTCGTGAAATATTGTTGAATCATGGATTCAATTTTTCACTTCATACACGGGATGACGGCTATACTGTATTTGAGATAGAGTTTTAGATTAAAAAACTTTTTGAGAGACAACGTTCACTTTATTTTTTTATGCAAATTAGAAATCATATTCCTAATCTACATAAAATACTTGACTCAATTACTTTGATAAATTTTATAAATTCGTGAGGTAATTATGTTAATAAATAGAAAACTATCAAAATCAATAAACGAGTCTACAAAAGGATTTCCTGTTATTACCATTACAGGACCACGTCAATCTGGAAAAACAACTTTTGCAAAAATGATGTTCCCAGATTACGATTACGTAACATTAGAAGATCCGGATATGCGGGAATATGCGATCTCTGATCCTAAAGATTTTATAAACAAGTATTTTAATAAAGTAATTATTGATGAATTTCAGAGAGTACCTCAATTAACATCATATCTTCAAAGCCATATAGATACGATCAATGATCCCTGGATGTATATCCTTACCGGAAGTAATCAATTCGAATATCTTCATTCTGTATCTCAAACATTAGCTGGTCGGACAGCAATTTTGAAGTTGCTACCTTTTAGTTATGATGAAATATATTCTGGAAATAAAACTGAGCCAAGTATTTATGATGTAATGATAAAAGGCTGGTATCCACGAATATTTGATAAAGAGCTTCAATATAGTACCTTTTATAAGTCATATTTTGAAACTTATATTCAAAGAGATGTAAGATCTATTATAAATGTTCAAAATTTAGATGACTTCCAAAGATTTGTAAGATTATGTGCTGGTCGAACAGGGCAAATTGTAAATTTTAGTAATATTGCAAATGAAGTAGGTGTAACTTATCAAACAATCAAAGGTTGGATATCAATATTACAGGCAAGTTATATAGTTGAACTTTTGTACCCTTATCACAAAAATTATAATAAGAGAATCACTAAAAGTCCAAAACTTTATTTCTTGGATACAGGATTAGCTTGCAGTTTGATCGGGATAAATAAACCTGAACATCTGGAAACTCATCCTTTACGGGGAGAAATATTTGAAACATTTGTGTTATCTGAGTTATTAAAGAAGAAGTATAATAGAAATTTAGTAAGTAATCTATATTTCTTTAGAGATAGTAACAATAACGAAATTGACTTCCTAATTGAAAGTGGTAATGGATTGATTCCAATAGAAGTAAAATTAAATACAACGCCCAGAAAAATTCACTTTAAGAACATTGAATATTTCAATAAGATATCAGATGATATTATTGAGAATTATCTCGTATATTCCGGTAGTGTAAATGATCATCGATATAATTGTAACATTGTTGGTTACCCAAATATCACTACTGTGAAGATTTGAGTGTTTTATAACTTTATACTATTGGCAAATCTTTAAAAACTCCAGGAACTATAATCAAATGATTTCCAAGTGGATTTGTAAGCAGATCATTCACATTATATTTTGAATTCAATTTTACTTCTATCTGAGTGCGGCAGAGATCTTCCTCTTTGGACGTGGAGATTATCTCACCATAAGCCAACCAGATCTTATCCAGATTGTTCCCACCGATGCGAAAAATTGTTACATCACCAATTGGAAATGTTCCTTGGATTCCCACACCGATTCCAGACTCGAAATGAGAACGGATAACATAATCTTTAACGATTGTTCTTGGTACAGTACAATGAGCAATTATTAACGAGTTATTTTCTAAATCCAATCGTGAAGGATTAGCCATCCATGGTAATATGCCAGTTTTTTTATAGACCAGAAGCATGCCAATGGTGCTTACCATGTCACCTTCGCAGCCGGCAATAATCCCTTCATCATTAAGAAGTGAAAGTGCAAAACAGCCAGTTGTCCCCAGATCTAGTACAAGGTCAAAACAGCGCAGTGTGACTGCATCTAATTTGTACTTTTTAACAAGTTTCTTCATTGCTAAATATACTTTTATATTGTTGATAATATCTCTGTTGCTGGGTTCAATTATCTCTTGTGAGTTATTAGTGAGTTCATTGAAATTATCCTGACATTCAATATCAGTAATTTCAGAAAAATATTTTTTAAGCTCTTCCATTTTAATAGGAATTACATCGGCATTCCAATTCTCTTTAACCGTTTTTGCAGATGGACTGCTGGCAACTAGCCAATCAGAAGGTGTTCCAACTTCACCAATTCTGCTTCCTGTGAGTTGATCTTTTCCATTTACCTTTTGGATATTTGCGGTTGGGCTTTTGGGTTTTTCAGTTGCAGGAAGATAGATTATTTTTCCTCTTTTTCCGATTTGTTTAAACCGTGCCAGAAGCTCCATACTGGCAGCAAGAGAGTTATTACTTTCGTATGCTAAGAGGATGATTTCTTCATTTTCAAATTTGTCATCTCTAAGTTTTTGTAGTTCAAGAACCTGGGCTTCGGTACCACCTGTAATAATGAAATAACAGACTTTATCAACTTCTATTATTTCAGATACTCCAATACGATTTTCACAATATTCATTCAATTTCTCATAATTGGAAGTTATGATCTTTTCAAGCTCTTTTTCACTTAAGAAATCTGATGCGACCGGAATAAAATTAGATTTTTTCATAATTAGTCCTTAAATATTTTTACAATACGTTCAGCAGTTTTACCATCCCAGAATTTAGGTACTTTGCCTTTTTTAATATTTCCAGCAAGAATTTTCTGAGCTTCATTTATAATATCATCAGTATTAAGCTTAACAAGAGTATTAGTCCCTTCTGTAATAGTTATCGGTCGTTCTGTATTGGGGCGTAAAGTAAGGCAGGGAACACCAAAATAGGTTGACTCTTCCTGAATTCCACCCGAATCTGTAAGAATGAATTTAGTATCCATTTGCAGTTTGAGAAAATCATAATATCCTACTGGCGGAATCAAATGCAGATTTTTTATCTGCTTAACTTTATTTTCCAAATTAAAAGTCTGTATCTGTTTAGTAGTTCTGGGATGAATCGGAAAAATAAGATTAATTGATTTCGAGATCTCTTCGAAAGCATTTATAATTGTAAGTAATCCAGCTTTATTATCAACATTAGAGGGGCGATGCAGAGTGATTAGTGCATAATCTTGTTCAATATTAATTCTCTGTAAGATATCAGACTTCTTAGCTTGATCCTGATACTGCATCAATGAATCTATCATTATATTCCCAACAAAAAAGATCTTCTCTTTTGGAACACCTTCAGCCAGTAAATTTTCATCTCCGTCGGTGGAAGGTGTGAGCAGATAGTTGGAAATAGCATCTGTTAGAATGCGGTTAATCTCTTCAGGCATAGACCTGGCAAAACTGCGTAACCCAGCTTCTAAATGTGCAACTGGAATATGAAGTTTAACAGCATCAATAGCGCAGGCAGAGGTGCTGTTAACGTCCCCTGCAACAATTACAAGATCAGGTGTATCCTTAAGTAGCACTTCTTCGTATCTTTCCATTATTTTAGCAGTCTGTTTCCCGTGTGTTCCTGATCCAACTTCTAAATATTCATCCGGCTTGGGCATCTGCAGATCATCAAAGAAAAATTTACTCATGCGTTCATCATAATGCTGTCCAGTATGGATCAATTTGATCTCAAATTCTTCTGGGAATTTGGCAAACTCTTTGTAGAGTGGAGCCATCTTCATGAAATTTGGTCTGGCCCCTACAATAAGATGAATCTTCTTCTTTCCTTTTTTTAACTTAAAACTCATAATAATAAATTCCTTACTCTTAATTAATAAATTCTCATTTTATAATCTGTTCTTAACTCAAATCTTCGATTGAGAAATAAAGCAAAATTACCGAATTTCTTAAGTCAAGTCCAGCTAATCTCCAAACCCGAATCCCGAATCCCGATTCCCGAATTCCTATTTGATTATTCCACCACCAAGCAGTAGGTTATCTTTGTAGAATACTCCAGATTGCCCAGGTGTGATGGCACGCGTACTTCTTTCTAGTTCAATTGATAATAAATTTCCATTTTCCTGAACTTTTTTTACGGGAACAGGACCACTATTATAACGTATCTGGATCGATATTCCTGACATGTCATCAGGTCTTTCCCCAGATATCCAATTAACATCTTCAAGTTCAAAAACATCAGCGAGTAGGTCATCAGGATTTTCGGTAACTACTAGTTTATTGTTCTCAACATCCAACTTCAAAACAAATAACGGGCATTTCCATGGTGTGTTAATTCCCTTTCTTTGCCCGATGGTGTAAAGAGCTAGACCTCTGTGTTTACCAATTGTTTTTCCATTAGGTAACGTTATCTCTCCTGGTTTGAAAATTATATGATCTTTCAGAAAATTTTCATAATGATCTTTTATAAAGCAAATTTCCTGGCTATCAGTTTTTGAATGAATGGGGAGCTTTATGTCAGCTGCAATTTTACGGATTTCCGGTTTCTTGTATTTCGAGATAGGAAATAATGTTTTAGAAAGCTGTTGCTGATTCAATTTCCAGATCATATATGTTTGGTCTTTTGCAGCATCTTCTGGAGTAAAAATTTTAAACTGCCCATTCTCTTCTTTGATTTTAATATAATGGCCTGTGGCAATTTTCTCAGCACCAAGTTTGAAAGCTGCTTCCATAAATTTACCAAATTTGATAGTTGGGTTACAAAGAACACATGGATTTGGAGTGCGACCGGAAGAGTACTCCTCAATAAAGTTCTTTTCAACGATTGCTTTAAAATCTTCTTGTAGATCTACTACAAAATGTTCGATTTCTAAAACATTACATACAGCTTCAGCATCTTTTATATCTGCTTCAATGCCCTCATTTTCGCCATAGCCAGATTTTTTAGCATCGTACTGACGCATGGTTAACCCAAATACTTCATGACCTTCTTCTTTTAATAGAGCAGCAGCAACTGAACTATCAACTCCGCCACTCATGGCAACTGCTATTCTCATAACATAACCTCTTTTAAACAAAAAAATAACACAGAATTAAATCTGTGTTATTTTTTTCAATACTCTAGTTAATGTCAATTAGAACGATACATACTCGATCATTTCATCAATATCATTTTTTTAGTACTGGTGTAATTAGTGAGGGTCCCCCATTTTTTAGGCCACTTTCAATGTGTTAATTTCTTTAACTTTCTTTTCAAAAGTCAATCTAAATTTCTCTGGAGTTAAGTAACCCAGAGAACTGTGAGGTCTGTTAATGTTATAATCCTCTTTCCATTCTGAAATTACTGTTCTGGCTTCTAGGAGTGAATTAAAGGAGAGTCTTCCCAAAAACACATCTGCCAGAATATCATCTCCTTCTAATGTAGAATATACATGATCACCTTCTCCATTGTACATTCCACCATCGAGATGACCAGTGGGAATGGAAAAATTTCCACCTGCATCACCAACCAGGCAGACAAACTCGGGAGGATTTTCCCAGTTATCATATGCATTTTGAATATAATTTTTGATCTCATTTAAAGTTGTTCCAGTTTCACTTGTATTTGCCATAACCACATCAAAACCTTTCTGATGTTTCCAATCTGCCAAGATTTGCAGTATGTTCTCAACATTTGCATTATCAGGATAGATGAACAAGTAGCACGGTTCTTGAAATTCACCATTGTCATGCAGATCAAAGTCATAATTTAAAATTGTAGATCGGTACGTAGATTCAAAGTATTTTGATTTTTTGTGTTGTTTTGTCTTCTTATTCAAACCATTAAATCCATCACATTCGAGAGTAATCTCTAGGTTAGTGAAGATAGATAGTTTGTTCTCTAAAGGATTATATTGAAAAGGATTTATTGTAATTGGAACAATACGGAAATCACGCATGATAGCTGGTGAACCGATCTCTACTATCTCCCCAGGAAAGATCACTTCATTATTATAAAATTCCTCATCAATCACAAAAGAGTTATCCTGTTTTTTACTATCTGAGCTTAAGGTTTGCCTGGGATAAACAGTAATATCTTGAATTACTTCGTTACTTTTTGAAGTAATTTGAAAAGTTACTTTGCCTTGAGCGGGAATTGCAATAAATCTGGTGAATCTTGGTAGATTGGGTTTTCCCACATCAACGAATTTCCCCTTCATTCCAATAGAAAATTTTCTGATAATCCTTCCCGTTTATCATTTCGGTTTCAATTTCATATCCATCTAATTGAAAGCTTAATTTTGTAGTGTTCGGATCTAATTCCTCAGTTTCAAAAAGTTCACTAGTAGAATTGTGCGGGATATCGTTCCAAATTGAAAATAAATTTGTAAAGGCCATAACAAGAAATAGAAAAGTTATAATTTTCTGCATATACTGCTCCTAATTTTTTTATATTGATTATTATAAGCATTTGATGTTCCATACCATTACTTGTATGCTAATTCAATATAATAATAGTAGTTTACTATTTATAATTATTGAATATTGTTAATATATTTTATAAAATTGATAACATAAGATCAATTTATATTATCATTTCTATAACTTTTTAACGATGTAGTTTATTTTATTATTTCCTATAATATTTATACAGAGATCTGAAATAGAGGAACTATTTTTTTATTACCTTAAGGATTTCTTACTGCTACTGTTCATAAATGTACATTAACTGTTCATAGTCAGACAATAATGTATTAATAAATATAAAGTTGTTAACCCTTTATTCTCTTTATGTCAGCCCCAAGTTTTTGCAGCTTGTCTTCAATTTTATCATAACCTCTATCAATGTGATAGATTCTGGAAATTGTTGTTTCTCCTTCTGCAGCTAGTCCGGCAAGTACTAAGGCGGCACTAGCTCTTAGATCTGTTGCCATGACCATTGCACCGCTTAAGGAATTCACACCGCTTACAACTGCTACATGTTTTTCGAGTGAGATATCGGCATCTAATCTATTGAGCTCAGCCACATGCATCAATCTATCAGGGAAAATGGTGTCCTCAATTCTGGATTCTCCTTGAGCCAGGCACATCAATGCCATGAATTGAGCTTGGAGATCTGTAGGAAAGTCAGGATATGGATAGGTAACTATATCTACAGGAAGTATTTTTGATGGAGGGATTATCTCAATTCGTTTCTCTTCAACATTCAGCTTACAACCCGTTTGTATCAATCTATCTAACAGAGTTTGAATATGCTCTGGAATACAATTTGAGATTGAGATTCTACTTCCTGTTATGGCACCAGCAATCAGAAAAGTACCAGCTTCAATTCTATCAGGCATCATTACAGTTTCTATGGGGAGTAATATATCTACTCCGGTTATTTGAAGATGGTTTGTATCTCTGCCATCAATTTTAGCTCCCATTAAAATTAAACAATCTATTAGATTTCCGATCTCAGGTTCCTTTGCTACATTATGCAGATCAGTTATCCCATCAGCAAGTACAGCTACCATAATTGCATTTGCTGTCGCTCCAACACTTACTTTTTCAAATCTTATTTTTGCACCCCTAAGATGATCACAAACTGCATTTATGTAACCGTGTTCAATTTCGATCTTTGCACCAAGAGCTTCCATAACTTTCAAATGAAGATCAACAGGACGGGTGCCAATTGCACAGCCACCGGGGAATGATACTCTTGCTTTCCCGCATCGTGCTAAAAGAGGTCCTAGAACATAGATAGATGCTCGCATTTTACTAACTAGTTCGTAAGGTGCTTCGTAATAATCCGCATGAGTTGTATCAATACTTAACGTTTCATTTTCGTATTCTACTCTAGCTCCTAAAACCCTTAATACGTGGGCCATCATCTTAATATCATTAAGGTGTGGAACATTATGAAAAACTGATTTTCCTTTTGCCAGTAATGCTGCTGTCATAATTGGGAGGATAGCATTCTTAGCACCGCTAATTTTTACATTACCTGCTAATTTTTTACCACCGATTATTACAAATTTATCCATAAATTATCCTTTTATTTTATTTCTAAAAAATTACGTAATTTATCAAGCGCAATTTTATGTTTTTGCTCTTGCATTTTTGCTAAATTATATTGTTTCCAACGAATTGCCGGAAGATTTTCTATGTTCTCTAAGCCTAGTAACTCCCATTCAGGTTTTTTATTTTTAAAAGAAATTATAAACAGTTTCTCTTTCTTAGATAATGAGAGATTAATATTGTTGATAAGCTTGTCTCTTGTTACAAGTAGAGTTTCTAGGGTAATCTCTTCGTCTGTCATTCCCCAAAATTCAGTTTCGAATATATTGGAAATATCAATTTTATTCGGATTCAGTAGTTCAACTATTGGACGAGGATGGCTTAATAGATAAACGATAAAAGCTTTCCGAATTGATTCTGTTATTCCTTCATTTTCAAGTAGTTTTGTGATATCGAATAAATCACGAGGATGCTGTCTGTCTAATGCCGCACATATTTTTCCAGCATAAAGATCTGCTATAGAGAGGATTTGAACTTGTACATTTCTCTGGAATATTTCTTTTGCTCTTACAGTAAGAGATAAGTTCTGAGGTGGAAAAACGCTACCCCGAATTACAAAATTTGGTTCGATCTTAACAATGGTATTTTCATTAGAAACAATTAAACCTTTGATTAAATCACCATTGTTAAACTTCTTTTTTGTAACCCTAGAATTTGGCAAAATCTTTTGAATATAAATTGAATATCTGAGCAGCATTAACGAGATTTCTTGAAGAGCAGTATTTCTATTATTTATGAGAAGATATGTTATGTCAATATCAATAGATAGTCGTGGAAAATCACGGACAAAGAAATTAATAGCAGCCCCACCTTTTAATGCAAAATCTGATTCTCCAGCTAAAAAAGGGAGAATCCTCAATAACAGATTTGCTTGTTTAAAATAATGATTCTGTGTCATATGTATTAGTTTTGGGAACAGTTATGTTATACTTTTTATCAAGTTTTCCATTTACTTCTATTACACGTTTTCCCTTTCCCAAATTCACAGATTTTACATTGATCTCATCAAACCAGACATGATCACTATTTTCTGCTAAATATAGAAAAAGTCGTTTTACTTTTATTGAATTACAATTTTCTAACAGCATTTGCACTAACTCACTTCGCAAAGTGGTTAAATTATCAAATATTTTTATTGCTTCTTCAAAACCTTGTTTCTGAGGGACATGAAACAATAATTCAAAGGCAGCTAATTCGGGAGAAGATATCAGTATCGAGAAACTTTTATAATCGAATGAAAAAAGAAATTGCTTCAAATCTATTGTAAAAAGATCGAAAGAGTAATATTGTATCGTTTTTCCCCAATTTTTTTTTGTGAACCAAGTTGGTAATCTTTCTTTACTTGCCCCAAACAAATCTATCTTGGGTTTGAAAGGGATATAATGTGTTAAACCATGTAACTCAAGTGCAGTTTTCCCTCCAGGGTGAGTACTTAGATTTTTCTGAGTTTGCAAGCAATAAAGTGCTCCTTGCCATTCTATTGTGTCGAATTTCCTTTTATAGGCTCCATGCCCTATGTGTTCGATCCAATCGCTTTTTACATAACGATGAAGCAGGTCATTGCTCAAACCCATTTCTTTCAAATATGATGTCGAAGAAACCGTACCCGTTAACCATTTCGTTAATATCTGGTTTATTTTAGTCATAATAACTTTACCTATTTCTAAGTTATGAGGCTCAAATTAAACCATAAAGGGTTTAGAAATGTGCTCAAAACTTTACTTATTAACAACTTTCAGGTGCTAAAATAAACTAATCCCAAAATATTGCAAGCTCTTTCTTCTTGTGTCAATTTTCATATAATTCTCATGATTCTATCAAAACTATTCAGGTCTTTAAAAACCTGAATGTCACTAAATCCATATTTCTTAGCAATTTGAGTTATCATTTTAGCCTGATCATAACCTATTTCAAAATATATTTTACCCGATTCCGTCAAATGTTCTTTTGCCTTTTGCAATATTTTATCATAAAAGGTCAAACCATTATCATCTGCTTGAAGTGCAGATTTTGGTTCAAAGTCTTTTATCTCAATTGGTAATTGATCATAATCTTTTTGTGAAATGTAGGGTGGGTTTGAGATTATCAAATCATATGTACCTAACACATCACTAAATATATCAGATTTGTGAAAATTAATATCAACGCAATTAAAAGTTGCATTTTGCTTAGCAATTATCAGCGCTTCATTCTCAATATCCGTTGCCTCAATCAGAACGCTATTCAAGTTCTTTGCTAAAGTTATTGCTATCGCACCAGAACCAGTTCCAATATCCAAGATACTGTTTATATTTTTTTCATCATGAATTATTTTCTCAACCAGCAATTCTGTTTCTGGGCGTGGTATAAGTACATTTTTATTAACTTTAATTTTGTAACCATAAAACTCAGTTTCACCAAGAATGTATTGAAGTGGTTCATGAATATTTCTGCGTGATACAATATTCATTATTGCTTCTAACTGCGTGCCTGATATTTCTTTATCTAGAAGTAGATATATATCGAGTCGTTTAATATTTAAAGTATGAGCTATGAGAGTTTCTGCATTTTGTTTTGGACTGCTAATACTATTTTTCTTAAATTCTGTAACTGCCCAATTTAATATTTTAGAAATTGTCCAGATCTTCAAATCCTCTCCCATAAAGTAATAGGTTCACTCTGCAGAATGAACCATGAAAAACTGTGATGCAACTAAATAATTGCTAATAACCTCTAACTTTTTTTAATATTTTTTCCTGAATATTCGTTGGTGTTTTTTCATGTTTGAGATATTCCATTGTATAATCTGCTCTACCTTGTGAAATAGATCGCAATCTTGTAGAATATCCAAAGAGCTCACTCATTGGAATATGAGCAGTGATCTCCTGTTTCTGGTTTGAACTTCTAATATGTTCGATTCTACCTCGTTTAGAATTTACATCACCTATTATCTCTCCAACGAAATCTTCTGGAGAAATGATGCTAACCAACATGATAGGTTCCATAACAATAGCTTTGGCTTTTCTGAGGCCATTGTTAACAGCTATTGAAGAAGCTATGCTAAATGCTGTTTCACTAGAATCAACTTCATTAAATTTACCACCAACTAACTCAATTCTCACACGCTCTATTGGACTACTCATCAATGGTCCATCCAAACAAGCATTTAGTGAGCTATTCTGTATTGCTTTCCAGAATTCTTTAGGAATAACTTCAGGTTCAACAGAGTTAATAAATCTATTTTTTTCTCCAGGTTTAAGCTCATCAAATTTGAGTGGAGAAAGCTTCAAATCTATAACTGCATAATGTCCTTTTCCATTCATTTCACGAATAAACTCACCATGTGCTTTTACTTGATTTGTGATACTTTCTCGATATGCAACCTGAGGATTCCCAACATTTGCCTGAACATTGAACTCACGCTTGAGTCTATCTATAATGATTTCAAGATGCAATTCGCCCATGCCTGAAATAAGTGTTTGACCAGTATCTTTATGTTGCGAAACCCTAAAAGTTGGATCTTCTTCTTCTAATTTTCGTAAAGAGATATCCAAATTATCCTTATCTGCTTTGGTTTTTGGTTCGATTGCAATGGAAATTACTGAATCGGGAAAGGTGATAGGAGCGAGAAATAAATTAAGATCACCGGAAGTAAGGGTGTCGCCTGTTTTAATATCTTTTGGTCCTACTAATGCAGCTATATCACCTGCATTGAGATCAAAAATATCCTTCTTCTTATTGGAATGAACCTGCAATACTCGAGAAACGCGTTCCTTTTTGCCCGTTGTTTGGTTCACAATAGGATCTCCACGTTTTATAGACCCGGAATAGACTCTTATATAGATAAGTTTTCCCACAAATTTATCAACCTGTACTTTAAAAGCTAAGGCTGAAAAAGGTCCATCAGGATTGGGCTGAACAAGAATTTCTTCACCATTTTCTATTTTTGTGCCAATTGCTGGTGGAACATCTAAAGGTGAAGGCAGAAAATTATTGATTGCATCGAGTAAAAGCTGTACTCCCTTATTTTTAAGGGAAGAGCCACATAATACAGGCACAAATTGATGCTTTATTACACCTGTACGTATTACCGAGATAATATCTGCTTCTGAGATCTCATTATCTTCAAGATATTTTTCCATAAGAATATCATCAAATTCCGATAACTGCTCTAAAAGTTTGTTTCGCATACTTTCAGCGGTCTCTAATAATTCATCAGGAATATTTTTAGTATGATATTTTAACCCCATCGTTTCTTTATCAAAATAAACAGCTTTCATGCTAATTAGATCGATAATCCCTTCAAAACTATCTTCCTGACCTATAGGAAGCTGAACAGCAAGAGCATTTTTTGTGAGACGGTCGTTGATCATATCTATAACATGTTCAAAATCTGCACCCGATCTATCCATTTTATTAATGAATGCTATACGTGGGACATTATATCGATCTGCTTGATGCCAAACCGTTTCTGATTGCGGTTCTACTCCACCTACCGCACAGAATACTCCAATAGCTCCATCTAATATTCTTAATGATCTTTCAACCTCAGCAGTAAAATCAACATGACCTGGAGTATCGATAATATTTATTTGTTTTTTTTTCCAAAAACAGGTTGTGACAGCTGAAGTGATAGTGATACCGCGTTCTTTTTCCTGATCCATCCAGTCCATTACGGCATTACCATCATGAACTTCACCCATTCTATGGATAATGCCGGTATAGAACAATATCCTTTCGGACGTTGTTGTTTTACCGGCATCAATATGAGCCATTATGCCAATATTACGTATCTCGGATAAATCCTTCTTCTTTGACATAATGCGAATTTTTCTTTAAACTCTAAAGTGAGCAAATGCTTTATTAGCTTCCGCCATTTTATGAACATCTTCACGGCGTTTAATACTTGCACCTTCTTTTTTGTAAGCAGCTAATAGTTCACCCGCAAGGCGTTCAACCATAGTTTTCTCAGCTCTGTTTCTAGCAAAAGAAATTATCCATCTATAAGCCATTGCCTGTGCATTTTTTTTATTAACTTCTGTAGGAACCTGATAGTTTGATCCACCAATACGTCGTGAAACTACTTTAATTAGAGGTCTTACATTATCTACTGAAGTAGTGAATACGTCTATTGCAGGTTCACCAGTTTTCTTTTCGATAATTTCCAATGCACCGTAAACGATCTTTTCAGCTAAACTTTTCTTACCTTCTTTCATAACAGCATTGATAAATTTACTAAGTACAATACTTTTATATTTTGGATCAGGATATATTTCTCTTTCAATTGCTTTTCGTCTTCTTGACATCTACATCCTCCTAATTCTTCGGTCTCTTCGTTCCATATTTAGAACGAGATTGAATACGACCATCAACACCTGCAGTATCAAGCGCACCACGAACGATATGGTATCTAACACCTGGCAAGTCTTTAACTCTTCCACCACGAACGAGAACGATACTGTGTTCCTGAAGGTTATGACCTTCTCCAGGAATATAAACTGTTACTTCTGCACCATTTGTAAGACGCACTCTGGCTACTTTACGAAGAGCTGAGTTCGGCTTTTTTGGTGTTGTTGTGTAAACTCTAGTACACACACCTCTTCTTTGCGGGCAGGAACCGAGAGCTCTATTCTGTTTTTTCTTCTCGATCTTCTTTCTGCCTTTTCGTATCAATTGATTAATTGTTGGCACTTTTTCCTCCGTTTATTTATTAGAAATCAAGGATATCATCAAGCGACTCTTCTTTTTCATGATGAGCAAACTCTTGTATGATTTCGGTAATTGATTTACCTTCATCAATTGCTTTCTTAACCTGGTTATTATAGAACTTTGTTCCTGTACCTATCGGGATTCTGTGACCGATGATGATACTTTCTTTAAGACCTTCAAGATTATCCACTTTCCCCTCAATAGAGGCTTGTGTCAGAACTTTTGTGGTCTCTTGGAACGAAGCTGCAGAAAGCCAGCTTTCTGTTAAAAGCGAAGCTTTTGTAATACCCAGAAGGAGTTGCTCAAAGGTAGCTCCTTCGCCACCCTCTTCTTCGATGCGCTTGTTTTCCTTACTTACTTGATTTCTAGCTACGATCTCACCTTCCAGAAACATTGTATGTCCCGGATTTAGTATTTTAACTTTTTTGAACATTTGACGAATGATTACACCGATATGTTTGTCATCGATCTTCACACCTTGTTTTCTATAAACTTCCTGGATCTCATTTACAATAAGCATCTGTGCAGCGGTGATACCCTTTGCTTTAAGAATATCATGAGGGTCAAGTGGACCGCTAGATAAAGCATCACCACTTTCTACAGTATCACCTTCATGAACTACAATTCTTTTTCCAGGAGGGATGATATATTTTTTCTCTGTTTCTTCTCCGGCATTAATATAAATAACACGACCAGATTTCGAAAGATCACCAATAGAAACTAATCCAGCGATTTCAGATAGAACAGCTTTTTCTTTTGGTACACGTGCTTCAAAGAGGTCTTGTACTCGTGGTAAACCACCAGTAATATCACTTTGTTTTACAGTAATACGAGATGATTTTCCAAGAACATCACCAGGATAAACATATATACCATCTTCAACTTCAACTTTCAATCCTGATGGGATTGGCACGAGTATCTCTTTTCCCTTCTTTGGAATAATCTTGAACTGTGCTTGAAGTTTACGGTCTTTTGATTCGATGATTGTGATTTCTCTGGACCCAGTAAGCTCATTAAATTCTTCTTTATAAGTAATATCTTTGATAAAGTGCTCGAATTTTAATTCACCTTTTGCTGGTGCAATAAGCGGATTATTATAATGGTCCCAGCTGAATAGCTTAGTATTGTTAACAATTTTCTGACCATCTTGTACAAATATTGTAGCAGCATATTCTACTTTAAATGATTCAAGTTCAGAACCATCTTCATTACTAATTACCTTAATTTTACCAAAGTATCCACTCGAGATGAGTTCTTCACTTCGGTTTGTTACTGTGTTCATCTTCACAAATTTAACTACACCATCTGAATTTGAGGCAACTTCTGCTAGATCCACATCCGTACTTGTAGTTCCACCAATATGGAATGTACGAAGTGTTAGCTGAGTACCAGGTTCACCGATACTTTGTGCAGCAATTACACCTACAGGTTCACCAATTGTGGAGGATTTATTATTTCCAAGATTTCTACCATAACATTTCGCACAAATTCCATTTTCTGATTCACAGGTTAATACGGATCTAATCCTTACGGAATTGATACCATGATTCTGGATGGTTTGAGCCATCTCATTTGAAATTTCGGAATTTGCATAAACGATAATTTTCTCTGTGACCGGATCGACAATATCCTCTGCAGTTGTTCTCCCTTTGATCCTCTCGTAAAGCGGTTCTACAGTTTCCAAGCCTTCTTTAAGAGCGCTAACAGAAATACCTTCAATTGTTCCACAGTCTTCACTTGTGATAACAGCATTCTGTGCCACATCGACAAGACGTCTTGTGAGATATCCGGCATCAGCTGTTTTAAGTGCTGTATCTGCTAAGCCTTTACGGGCACCGTGAGTAGAAATAAAGTACTCAAGAACAGTAAGTCCTTCTTTAAAGTTAGACTTAATTGGAGTTTCAATAACTTCAGCTACACTGCCAGAGGAACCACGTGAAGGTTTGTCCATCAAACCACGAAGAGCTCCCAACTGTTTAATTTGGTCTTTACCACCACGAGCTCCAGAGAGGTACATCATATTTATTGAGTTGAAACCACCTTGATCAGCTTCTAATTCTTTCATAAGGAGATCAGTAACTTTCTCAGTTGTTAGTTTCCATTTATCAATAACACGGTTGTAGCGCTCTGTATCAGTAATTTCACCATTCATATAACTGGCTTTGATCTTAGCTACTTCTTTTTCTGTTTTTGCTATAAATTTATTTTTATTTTTTGGAGATATTACATCACTGGAACTAAATGTGATACCAGCTTTTGTTGCATATTTGAATCCAAGATCTTTGATGTCATCAAGGAATCCAGCTGTTCTAGCCTGTCCAATAGTTTCATAGCATTCCATAGATAGATCATTCAATTTTCCTTTAGTAAAAGTATAATTTTTAAAAGGAAGTTCCGGTGGAAGCACTTGATTGAAAATCACTCGACCAATAGTTGTAGTAACAACTTCTCCCTTAACGAGAACATTTATCCACTTATAAAGGTCTAAATCAACTTTTTGTTCACTTTGACCTTTCTGGTGTTTAATGTGATCTTCTTGTTCGTAGGCAAATATTACTTCATCTGGAGAGCTAAAATATTTTAATTTTTTAGTATCTTCCGGTTGTTTATTTTTCAAAACAGTAAGGTAGTAGTTACCAAGAACTATATCCTGATTGGCTGCCATCGCTAATTTTCCACTTGCAGGAAGTAATAAATTTCTTGTTGATAACATAAGAACTCGAGCTTCCATTTGAGCTTCGTTAGAAAGTGGTATATGAACGGCCATCTGGTCACCATCAAAGTCAGCATTATAAGGGATGCAAACAAGTGGATGCAGTTCAATTGCCTTTCCTTCTGTTAGAACCGGCATGAATGCTTGAATACCATGTTTGTGCAATGTCGGTGCACGGTTGAGAAGTACAGGATAATCTTTAATTACCTCTTCCAGAATTTTCCAGATCTCAGGGCGCTTCTTCTCAATTAATTTTTTTGCTGTTTTCGCTTTTTCTGCTTCACCGATCTTCTCCAGTCTTTCAATAATGAATGGTTTGAAAAGTTCGATAGCCATCTCTTTAGGTAATCCACATTGATGCAGTTTGAGATTTGGACCTACAGTAATTACAGAACGTCCAGAATAGTCTACACGCTTACCAAGCAGGTTCTGACGGAATCTACCGCTTTTACCTTTAAGCTGATCGGCAAGAGCTTTAAGAGGTCTGTTACCTCTACCTTTTACAGGTCTTGACTTCCTGGAATTATCTATAAGAGCGTCTACTGCTTCCTGCAGCATACGCTTTTCATTTCTAAGAATTACTTCTGGAGCATTGATGTCAATAAGTCCGCGGAGTCTATTATTACGTGTAATAACTCTTCTATAAAGTTCATTGAAGTCAGCTGTAGCAAATCTGCCCCCATCAAGTTGAACTAGTGGTCTTAAGGTTGGAGGTAATACAGGGAGAACTTCCAGAACCATCCAGGCAGGATTGTTGCCAGATTTACGGAAAGCATCAATTACTTTAAGACGTTTGATCGCTTTCTGCTTTTTCTGAATAGAAGTTTCCATTTTTATTATCGTACGAAGATTCATTGCCTCATCTTCAAGATTGATATCTTCTAACAGAACCTTAACTGCTTCCGCACCCATAAGTGCAACAAAATCTTCACCAATACGATCTCTGATCTCATAATATTCATCTACATTTACAAGATCTCCCTCTTCATAATCGCTATCGCCCGGATTAAGGACGATATAAGATTCATAATAAAGAACACGTTCTAGTTTACTAACAGGCATATTTAGCAGTGTTCCTATCACACTCGGCATACTTTTTACAAACCAGATATGTGAGATTGGAACAGCCAATTCAATATGACCCATACGTGAACGACGCACACGTGAAGTTGTAATCTCTACACCGCAACGGTCACATACAGTATTTTGAAAACGTTTTTTCTTGTATTTTCCACAACTACATTCATAATCTTTTTCAGGACCAAAAATTCTTTCGCAGAAAAGACCACCTTTCTCAGGCTTAAGAGTACGATAATTAAGTGTGTCAGGTTTTGTAACTTCTCCATAACTCCATTCGCGGATCGAATCTGGTGAAGCAATTTTGATTCTTACTTTATCGTAATTTTCTATTCTTTTATCTCGTTTAATATCTCTAATCATTTATAAGCCTCCATTATGTTTCTTTTCTGCAAGAAACTCAACGTCAAAGCAGAGGGATTTTAGTTCACTAACCAATACATTAAAGGATTCTGGAATTCCAGGTTTAGGAGGATTAAGTCCACTTGTGATTGCTTTGAAAGCATTCGTTCTACCTTCAACATCATCACTCTTAATTGTAAGCATTTCTTCCAACAAACGAGAAGCACCATATGCCTCTAGGGCCCAAACTTCCATCTCACCTAATCTTTGCCCACCATGCTGAGCTTTACCGCCCAATGGTTGTTGAGTGATAAGTGAGTAAGGTCCGGTAGAACGAGCATGCATTTTATCTGCAACCAGGTGATTTAGTTTGAGCATATACATAACTCCAATTGTAACTCTTTCTTTAAAGGGTTCACCTGTTTTTCCATCATATAGAATTTGTTTTCCATCCAGTTTTAATTTGGCTTTTTTCATTGCACTATCTATATCCTCAAGGCTTGCACCATCAAAAACTGGAGTTTCAAAATGAATACCAAGTATTCTGGCAGCCATACCAAGATGAGTCTCCATGATCTGTCCAATATTCATACGAGAAGGTACACCAAGCGGATTTAAGATGATATCAACCGACTCACCATTTTCCATATAAGGCATATCAGCTATTGGGCTAACTCGGGAAATTACACCTTTATTTCCATGACGTCCAGCCATTTTATCACCAACTGCGATCTTACGTTTTTTAGCAATATATACCTTAACCATTTTGCGAACACCATAAGGAAGTTCGTCTCCATGCTTAAGACGTTCTTTAGCTTTTTTGAAAATGTTATCGCTTTCTTCGTAAGCGGCTTTAGCTTTAAGGATAATATCATTGTAGATATTTTGATTAATTTCAGCGTTTTCTACCAGATCGTAATCCAAGTTAAGACGTTTGAAATTGATCTTTTTTAAATCATTCTTTGTAATTTTTTTACTGGAAGGTAGGAAGAACATATTTGTTTTCTCATCAACAATATTCTTTGCAGTATTTCCAATAAGAATTTTTTCCAGTTTACCCTGGAGATAATCATGTATCTTATTTTGTCTCTCTTTATGCTGTTGCTTGATGCGTTGAAGAGATTCCAATTTTAATTCTTGATTTTCAAATTCTTCTGTGGATTCAAGGCGTGAAAATACTTTAACATCAATAACTACGCCTTCCATTCCCGGTTTTGCTTTCAGTGAACTATTTGTAAAATCACCAGCACGATCACCAAAAAGAGCACGCATTAGGTTCTCTTCTGGAGATGGATCGATATCAACATTCTTTGGAGTGATTTTTCCAACAATAATATCACCGGCCCTTACAACAGATCCAACTCGAATCACACCAGATTTATCTAGATTTCTAAGGGCTTTAATAGGTACATTAGGAATGTCGTAAGCAAGTTCTTCTTTTCCGTTCTTCATAATACGAACAAGAACTTCATGTTCCTCAATATATACAGAAGTAAGCAGGTCTTCTCGAGCCACTCTTTCACTGAGAATGATAGCATCCTCATAGTTGTATCCGTACCATGGCATGAATGCAACTAACATATTGCTTCCAAGCGCTAGTCTATTTTCAATTATTGATGGTCCATCTGAGATGAGATCACCCTTCTTCACTTTATCACCTTTTTTTACTGAAGGTCTTTGATGAATAGAAGTATCTTGATTTGAACGTGCGAATTTTTTTAAATAAATTCGGTTATCGGTTCCAATATCTAAGATACTATCATCAGGATTATCTCTCTTTATGTCTACATAAGAACTTGTAACTTTTTTTACAATTCCATCAAAAGGTGCAATTGCAGTTGTACCACTATCTTTGGCAATTATTCCTTCCATTCCGGTTCCAACAATTGGAACTTCCGGATTCATGAGTGGAACTGCTTGACGCTGCATGTTAGAACCCATTAGTGCTCGGTTAGCATCGTCATGCTCTAAGAACGGAATTAGAGATGCGGATGCAGAAACGATCTGCTGTGGAGATACGTCTAGGAATTGAACTTCTTCTGGTTTTACTTGAAGGAATTCTCCTTGATGTCGAGCGAACACAAGTTCATCAGTAATTGTTACATTTTCATCGTAATTTACATTCGCCTGAGCAATTATATAGCTCTCTTCCTGGTTTGCATCTAAGAATTGAACATCTGAAGTGATCTTACAATTCTTAACTTTAATGTAAGGAGTTTCCAAAAATCCTAAATCATTCACTCTCGCATACATAGCAGGTGAAGAAATTAGACCAATATTTGGACCCTCAGGAGTTTCGATAGGGCAGATACGTCCATAATGAGAATAATGAACGTCTCGTACTTCAAAACCAGCTCGTTCTCTTGTCAATCCTCCAGGACCAAGAGCAGATAATCTTCTTTTGTGTGTAATTCCAGTAAGTGGATTTGTTTGTTCCATATATTGAGATAACTGACCAGTAAGGAAGAACGACTGTACAACTGCGATAAGTGCATTACTATTAATGAGGTCATGAAGTGTTACTTCGTCGGGATTTGCAATCGACATTCTTTCTACTGCAGTTCTTGCCACACGTGAAAGACCAATGTTGTATTGCTCAGCAAGAAGTTCACCAACAGTTCTAACTCTTCTATTTGCTAAATGGTCAATATCATCAATTTTATCTTCATCTTTATATACAGCAATCAGTTTGTCTATGATCGCAATGAGGTCTTCTTTTGTTAGAACATGAGTGTTTGCATCAATATTCAAACCTAAGCGGGTATTTAATTTATGACGTCCTACTTTTCCAAGATTGTATCTTCTTTCGTTAAAGAACATTCTATTGAAGAGTTCTAGTGCTATATCATAAGTAGGCTCTTCACCAGGACGTATTAATGTGTATATTTTTTTTAATGCTTCTTCTTGAGTAGTTGTTTGATCTTTAGCAATGGTTTGCTCGAGTATTTTTCTAGTGATCTCAAATTTAGATTTAATAACATCAATTTTTTTGATTCCACCTTCTATCATTGCTTCAATTTCATCAGATCCTATCTCACTGCCAGCATCAAATAAAACTTCACCAGTTTCACTATTCATTACATCAGCAAAAAGGTAGCGATCTTTAGCTTTTTTTACATCAATCTTCTCTTTTTCGTAGAAATAATTTCTGAGGTCATCATTAGTTGAAAGACCAACTGCTCGTAACAAAACAGTTGCCGGAAGCTTTCTCCTTTTATCAATGAGAACAAAAAGAGCATCATAGCTATCCATATTGAATTCAAGCCATGAACCATTGTAGGGGATCAATTTAGCAGAATTTAATATCTTACCACTTGGATGTTTTGCTTCTGAGAAAAAGATACCAGGAGACCTATGAAGCTGACTAATAATTACACGTTCAGCTCCGTTGATAATGAATGTACCCTGATTAGTAATCAGAGGGATCTCGCCAAGAAATACATCTTGCTCGATCGTGCTTTTTACCCTTTTTTCACCAGTCTCTTTAAGAATTTCTTCATCATAAATGACAAGTCTCATTCTAGCTTTAACAGGTGCTTGATAGGAAAGATTTCTTTCGATACATTCATCGGTAGAGTACTTTTCTTTAAGTACGATATAATCAATAAATTCTAAATAGTAGATCCCTTTCTGATCTTCTAATGGAAATATTGATTTAAGAACAGCTTGAAGTCCTTCTTCGTAACGCTTTTGTGGGTGAACATTTCTCTGAAGAAATTGATTATAAGAATCAATTTGCATCGAAAGTAAATTCGGCACGTGTACGAAAGGAAGACCAGACTGTTCGGCTTTCTTTCTGATACGAGAAAAATTTTGAATTTTCAAAAGTTTATACTCCTTATTTTATTGTGTACAAGTAAAATTCCATACAAATTTTTATCATTATAAATAAGGTAACGGAAGTGGACCATCTGGTTCACTTCCGTATAATAATTTTGTTGATTATTTAACTTCTACCGATCCACCAGCTTCTTCTATTTGAGATTTAACTGTTTCGGCTTCTTCTTTTGAAACACCTTGAACAACTGGGTTTGGTGCATTATCAACTAATTCTTTAGCTTCTTTTAAACCTAATTTTGTAATTGAACGTACAACTTTAATAACTTGGATCTTTTTAGCTCCAGAGCTAGTTAAAACTACGTCAAATTCAGTTTGTTCTTCAGCAGCTTCTCCACCGGCAACAGCACCAGGTGCAGCAACGGCTACTGGAGCAGCAGCAGTAATATCGAAGATCTCTTCGAGTTCTTTCACAAGTTCGGAAAGTTTGATTACACTCATTTCCTTAATAATATCAATAACTTGTTGCTTCTTATCAGCCATTATATCCTCCATCGTATATATGTTTATTTATTTTCTTTTTGTTTGGCTATTGTGTCGATTGCATAGATAAATTTTCTCAAGATTCCGCTAAGTGCACCAACAAAGCCATTGATAGGTGCGTTGAAACCTTGTAGAACCATTGACAGTAGAACTTCTTTAGAAGGAAGATCGGCTAGTTTTTCCAGTTGAGATATATCCATTATATCTTTTCCAACTAAACCAATTTTAAACTTCGGGAAGTCCTTGTCAGTCATAATATCTTTTTTGAATTTGGCTAATTCTCTGGCAGCTGCTACTTCATCTACTTTTGAGATTGCAACAGCAGTTGGACCACTTAAATGTTCGTCAAATTCTTTGATTCCCAATTCATTAAGTGCGATCTTAATGAATGTGTTCTTTGAAATGAAATAATCAACATCTGCATTCCGCATTCTGTTTCGTAATTCATCAACTTCTTCAATATTGATCCCTTTATAATCGATCAGAACGATTGATTTTGCATTGTCGAGTCTATCTTTGATTACTTTTACTGCTTCTTGTTTGTATACTTGTATCATAGTAAACTCTCCTACTGCTTAGCAAGCTTTGAAATGCTTGCTATATCCAATTTAATTCCGGGACCCATAGTTGAAGTAATGTTAATTGAATTGATGTAAATGCCCTTTAGTGCTGCAGGTCTCTCTCTAATAATTGCTAAAACGATCGTAAGCAAGTTTTCTTTGAGTTGCTGTGCGGTAAAACTTAATTTACCTGCAATAATGTGGAGATTTGAAAACTTATCTATACGATAAGTGATCTTTCCACCTTTTGCATCTGCAACTGCTTTCTTCACGTCCATTGTAACTGTACCGTCTTTTGGATTTGGCATAAGACTACGAGGTCCTAAAACGCGTCCCAAACGACCGATCTTGCCCATTAAGTTTGGAGTTGTAATTGCAACGTCAAAATTAAACCAACCTGAATTGATCTTCTCAACATATTCATCTACTCCAACAAAATCGGCACCAGCTGCTTTTGCTTCATCAGCTTTATCACCTTCTGCAAAAACAAGAACAGTAGAAGTTTTTCCACTACCATTCGGCAATACTAAAGAGTTCCTGATTTGTTGATCTGCTTTCCGAGGGTCGACACCTAAATTCATATGTAGTTCAACGGTTTCATCGAATTTAGCTTTTGGATATTTCAAAAGCAATTCGATAGCTTCGTCGAGCTCATATCTTTTTGTTTTGTCGATCATCTCATGAGCTTGTTTGTTCCTTTTACTAGTCATTAACACTCCTTATCGATAATCTCCTGCATAAAAACTGAGTGGTTTAGCCTTCGACTAAAACTCCCATATTTCTTGCAGTACCTTCTATCATACGCATAGCACCTTCAATGTTGTATGCGTTTAGATCTTTCATTTTTATCTCAGCTATTTTCTTTACCTGAGCTTTTGTGATCGTTCCTACTTTTTCTATATGAGGGACTCCAGAACCCTTCGCCAAACCAGCTTCCTTTTTAATAAGAACAGCTGCTGGTGGAGTTTTGATCTCAAATGTGTAAGACTTATTTTTCTTAACGTAAATTACAACTGGGAAAATCATCCCAGGAGAATCTTTTGTTTTATCGTTGAATGCTTTACAAAATTCTCCAATGTTAATCCCTGCTTGACCAAGTGCCGGACCAACTGGCGGTGCCGGAGTTGCTTTTCCTGCAGGAAGCTGCAATTTTACTAAATGTTCAATATCTTTTGGTTTTGCCATTTTTTCCTCTATTTACATAAGTTCAATCTGATCAGTTCTAACCTCTACAGGCGTAACCCTACCAAAGACAGTTACTTTGACAGTAAGTTTTTCTCTGTCATTATGTAATTTTTCTATTACACCTTCGAAGTCGCTGAATGGACCAGTTGTGATTTTGACCATATCCCCAGGGATATAGTTTACATTTTGTGAAGCAACTTTATCGCGGTCGTCGATACCCAACAAACGTTTTACCTCAGCATCAGAAAGAGGTTGAGCCTTCTTTCCAGTTCCAAGGAAATGAGTGACACCAGGAAGTCCAACAACAAATGAATATAATTCAGGTGTAAGATCAGCTTCTAGTATAACATAACTGTTGAATAATTTTTTTTCACGCTCAATTCTCTTCCCATCTCTAATATGAAATGTTTTTTGAGTAGGAATCAGGATCTGTCCGATCATTCCATCAAGAGGTGTACCCTTAACTCCCTTCTCCATCGCTTCTCTTATTTTGAATTCATGGGAAGCATAAGTGTGAACAACATACCACTTCATTTACTTAGCCTTTCAACAATAATTTTCTAATCAAAAAGCCGAAACCTGAATCAACTAAAGACAAAAATAAAGCTACAAACATCGACATCAAGATGACTACCGTAGTACCTTCTTTAATATCAGCTCTAGTTGGCCATGATACGTAAGACATTTCCGTCTTAACGCTTTTGAAAAAATTAAATATTTTTTTAAACATAATCTCTCACTTTTAGTGGCAGGCCCGGCAGGACTTGAACCCGCAACCCCTGGTTTTGGAGACCAGTGCTCTACCAATTGAGCTACAAGCCTGCATAATTATTTATCTGGTTTGCTTATGATCAGTATGCTTTCTACATTTAGGGCAATATTTCTTATACTCTACTCTTTTAGGATGAGTTCTCTTATTTTTAGTAGAAGAATAATTTCTATTTTTGCATACTTCACAAGCCATTGTGATTATTTCTCTCATTTTTTCCTACTCAAGAACATCGCCGACAACGCCAGCGCCGATAGTTCTTCCACCTTCACGAATCGCATAACGAAGTCCTTTCTCCATTGCGATTGGAGTAATAAGCTCTGCTGATATTGTTACGTTATCACCTG
>Ga0307989_1000496_pt1 | contig 25817 bp, 18 predicted proteins | sample EllFjometagen185_FD_203164 | JGI IMG/M metagenome (GOLD analysis project Ga0307989, IMG submission 203164) | Marine microbial communities from Ellis Fjord, Antarctic Ocean - #185 | ecosystem: Environmental > Aquatic > Marine > Unclassified | place: Southern Ocean | collected 2014-10-08 | reverse complement strand
CTACTTACAGAGGGAATGCAAAAAAGTCGTTTTGGATGGGACAGAACTATCGTGAGGTGTGGACAACCCCAATTAAAGCACGGGTTTTTGACATAGAAAAAGAGAAGGGAGGCCTGACAATTTTAAAACAAGGCGGAGGCATGCAAACACTTTCTCTCCGTTTAGAAAATTCTGAGGGCCGACAATATGTGCTACGTTCAATACGGAAAAATGTTGAAGGTGCTTTACCTGCGGAATTAAAAAATACACTGGCCATCGATATTGTTCAGGATATTATCTCTGCTTCAAATCCGTATGCTTCCATAGTAGTGGCTAAACTGGCCGAATTTGCCGGTGTATTCCACACGAACCCCGAGATTGTATATGTCCCCGATGATTCTCGATTTGGAGAATATCGAAAAATTGTGGCAAATCAACTTTTTATTTTTGAAGAGCGTCCCAACGGAAATTGGGAGAATGAGAAGAGTTTTGGTTGGTCAGAAAAAATTGTGAGCACAGCTGAAGTGGTCACGAAAACTAAAAATAGCTCTAATTATCAAATTGATGAACACGCTGTTTTGAGAGCCCGGTTATTCGATATCGTTATTAACGACTGGGACCGGCACGATGACCAGTGGCGATGGGCATCGTTTAAAAAAGGGAAAACAACAATTTATAAACCAATTCCACGTGATCGCGATCAGGCCTTTTTTGTTAATCAGGGTGTTATTCCATGGATTGCTTCACGAAAATGGTTGATGCCAAAAATTCAAAATTTTGATACCGAAACAAAAAATGTAGAAGGTCTTTCATTTAATGCCAGGTTTTTCGATCGCTCATTTTTAACTAATAATAATTGGGAAGACTGGCTTGCTGAAATCGATGTGCTAAAAAATTCTCTTTCAAAAGAAAAAATATATGAAGCTGTAAAATTGTTTCCTGCTGATGTTCATTCATTTTGTATTGATTGCACTACCGAAATATTGCTGAGCCGCTTAAATAACCTCGAATCAATGGCACAAAAGCTTTTTTTATCGTTGTCTGAAGAAGTGGCTATCCCCGGCACAGAGAAAAAAGATAAGTTCAAATTAAAGGTTAAAAATAATAGTGTAAATGTATCTATCTCTTCTGGCAAAAAGGATGATAGGAACCGATTTTTTCACAGAACGTTTTCTTACCCTGAAACTAAAGAAATAAAACTCTTTGGTATGGATGGAAAAGACGATTTTATTATTTCAGGTTCAAAAAACAATAAAATTAATATTAGAATAATAGGTGGAAATGGAGACGACAAGATACAAATAGATAATGAGATACCCAGAAAGTTATTTGTTTACGACAAAGAATCTACGGACACGAAAAATTATCCTTCACGAAAAATTACTGGACATTTTAATTCAAAAGCCCTGGAATATAATCGATTGGGTTATAAAAATGATCTTACCAGATTTACTTTAAAAGCTGGTTATAATGTTGACGATGGCATTTTATTGGGAGGGGGTCCTATTTTTACCCGACATAGGCAATTCCGCGATTCTCAACAATCGATATTTGCAAATTTTTCCCTTTCAACGCGCTCTTCAAATTTTAAATACGAAGGAATATTTAAATACCCCATAAAGGATATTGAATTCCATATTTTAACCGATATTAAAGCTCCTAATTATTCTCTAAACTATTTTGGTCTTGGAAACGAAACTCAATGGAGGGTAAGTAAAAGAGATAAAAACTATTATCGGTTAAGGGTAAAGCAGTACCATTTGAAAGCAGGGATTCATAAAATTTTAAACAACGAAAAGAATAAAATTGGATTATCTCTTGATTACAAAAATTCTGAAGTAGATAAAACTCCGGGAAGATTTATTACTGATCTTGAAAATAACGGATTAAAAGAAACTGACTTTCTGAATACACATTATGCAGGGGGGAGTTTAATGTATGATTTTAATAATTTGAATAATAGCAATAAACAAAAAGCTGAATCTACTGAAGACAAAATGTTTCCTACACATGGACAAAGGTTGCACCTTGAATACAACCAGTTTTTTGGTTTAAAAAATGTGAATACTAATTTTGGTCGCTTATCTGCCGAATGGTCGGGTTACTTTAGTTTTTCAGCTCATCCAAAAGTTGTTTATGCTTTTAGGGCCGGAGCAATAAAAAATATTGGAGAGTATCAATTTTACGAAGCTGTCAAGTTGGGAGGGAGTACAAATCTCCGGGGGTTTCGGACTTCCCGTTTTTATGGCGATGCCGCAGTTTATCAGAATACCGAAATTCGATTTAGGCTAGGTAATTTTAAAAGTTACCTCGTAAACGGCTCTGCCGGGCTTTTGGTCTTTAACGATTTAGGCAGGGTATTTCTGAAAAACGAAACTTCGAAAAAATGGCACGACGGTTACGGGGCAGGGCTTTGGCTTGCACCTTTCGAAATGGTTGTTTTTAATGTTTCGTATGCAATGAGCAGCGACGATGCAATGGTACAATTAGGATTACATTACCGGTTTTAATAAACTAATTATGGAGCATTCGAAAAAATATAAATTATTATTAGTTGCTTTTATTAGCTTTTCTGTTGTTTTCTTTTCACAACAGGTAAATGCAACCCAATCAAAAATTTGTATTATTCGTCATGCTAAAGTAGCAATTGCCAAACCTGGTTGGGGCAAAACATCAGATGCAAAAAAATACAAAATGGAATATAATACCTCTTCGGTTATTACCGATATTCCCGAAAATGTTCAAATAAAAATAAAACAGTTTAACGATCTAAAATCAGTACATTGTAGTTTGTTGCCCAGGTCGGAACAAACGGCAAAACTGTTGTTTGGAGATAGCATCAACATTATTGCCGATTCCCGGTTTAACGAATTAGATTACCCGGTAATTGACGTGCCATTATTAAAACTGCCGGTTAAATTCTTGCTTTCAACTTCAAGGTTACTCTGGTTTTTAAATTTAAACAACAAGAGTGTTGATAGTTTCAAAACGAAAAAGAATGAAATAAAAAAGCTTGTTGACGATTTAGTAAAACTTGCTGATGAGGAAAGAACAATTGTAATTGTTGGGCACGGCATACAAATGAGGCAGATGATAAAGGAACTGAAAAAAAGAGGATGGAAACCCGGAAACTTGGAAGGTTATAAAAATCTGTCGATGAACTGTTTGGTAAATTCATAACAAAACAAAAGAATATTATTATGGCAAATTCTGCAAATACATTTTTATTTATTCCCGACATTTCGGGTTTTACCGAATTTGTCAATTCAACAGAATTAGACCATAGTAAACATATTATTTCTGAATTGCTTGAGATTATAATTAACAACGATACATTGGGTTTAACTATTTCTGAAATTGAGGGCGATGCAGTTTTGTTTTACAAAAAAGAAATTCCTCCGGTTGAGAAAATAATAAGCCAGGCTGAAAAAATGTTTGTCGCTTTTCACAATCATCTAAAACGTTACGAAACCGACAGAATTTGCCGGTGTGGAGCATGTCGTACCGCTTCGGGTTTGTCGTTAAAATTTATTGCTCACGCTGGCGATATTCAGTTTATAGAAGTGAAAGAGTTTAAAAAATTACACGGAGCAGATAATATTCTGGTGCACAAACTTTTAAAAAATTCTATTCCTGAACATGAGTACCTCTTACTTTCAGATAGTTTCGATATAAATGCAAACGACGCTAAATTGGTAAAGGATTTTTCGTGGGCACAATTTGAAGGTGGCAAAACAAATTATAAGAATGTAGGTGAAATTACTTATAAATATATTTCGTTGAATCCGCTTCACAAGATGGTTACAGAATGGAAGGTTTCCGATTTGCCCAAATGGAGTGCGACCCGCATTCAGTTAACTACGATAATAGATGCGCCGGTTGATGTTGTATATGAAAATATTACCAATCTTGAAATCCGCCAACTTTGGAACAAAAATATTCGTGAGATAAAACGAAATGATAACAAGCTGCTCAAAGTTGGGACAAAACACGGTTGTATTGTCAACGCAGGAGAGCTTGAAATTGAGGCGCTTGGGAGAAAAGAAAATAAAAATGAGATTGTATTTGGTGAACATTTTGACGCTTTCAACGGATTGAGCAATGTTAATCGTTTTTTTAGGTTGAAAGGTCATGGAAATCATGTTCACCTAAACTTCGAAATCGACTTTAAATTAGATTGGAAAATAGCAAAAATTTTCCGTCCTGTTTGGATTTTGATGCTTAAATGGCAATCGAAAAAGGAACTTGGTATGTTGAAAAAATATTCAGAATCGAATCGCTCGTAAAATGGGAAACATAAATTTATTTATAGCATTTAGTTTTATCAGTGGTATTTTATCTGCACCATTTAATTTTAATAATATTGAAGTTCAAAAGGAAACACATTCGCTTCGGTACAATATAAATCGACCCGACCAGGTAATTACTTTACCAAAAAAATTAGATGAAATATCGGGTATTGCTTTTTTGGAAGAAAATAAATTGGTGGGTATTAACGATGAAAAAGGCAATTTTTATACTATCAATTTGAAATCGTCAAAAATTAAAAACTTTGAATTTGGGAACGATGGAGATTTTGAAGACATTGAAGTTATAGACGGCACTATTTGGATTTTAAAAAGCGACGGCGATTTATTTGAAATAAAACAAAATTGGAAAAAAGAGCTTAAGAGTAAAAAATTTGAAACCAAATTATCATCAATTAACGATACAGAAGGTTTGTGTTACGACAAAAAAAACCAACGATTATTAATTGCCTGCAAAGCACATCCATTTTTTAAACGCGAAAAGCCAACTTCAAAAAAAGCAATTTATTCTTTCGACTTGAAAACAGAAAAATTAATTGAAACACCGACCTTTATTATTGACCTTGGAAATATTGAAAACTTTTCAAAAAATATTTTTGAAAAATGGGGAAGAGAATTTTTATCGTGGATTAGTTTAGGTACACAAACAGCTAATTTTAGTCCTTCTGGAATAGCCATTGAACCAACAACAAACAATATCTACGTAATATCGTCAACAGCAAAATTATTGCTTGTGTTAAAAGAAACCGGAGAAATATTGAATGTAATTAATCTTGACCCTTCAATATTTATACAGCCGGAAGGTATTTGTTTTGGCCCAAATGGAACATTATATATTTCGAATGAAGCAAAAAACCAGGAAGCAACCATCTTGAAATTTAGACCCTTGACAAAAAATGAATCACAAAGAAAATAAAAAGAAAATGGAAAATATTAATGAACAGCTCGTAACTGAGGCCAAAGATTATGTGACAAACCTGATAAATACCCGGTTAAATACTGGGTGTAAATTTCACACCATAAAACATACATTAAGGGTTTTGAGCAATGCAGAATTAATTGCTTCGGAAACGGATTTAACCGAAGACCAAATAAATACAGTAAGAATAAGTGCTCTTTTTCACGATGCCGGATATGTTGATGACTACGTGGGACACGAGGCAAAAAGTGCTGAATATGCAGCTGCTTTTCTTCGCTCAAAATCGGTTGATGAAGAGAATATTAATTTGGTAGTTGGTGCAATATTGGCAACCAAAATACCACAGCAACCAAAAAATATTATCGACAAAATAGTATGCGATGCAGATTTAATGCACCTAGCGTCTGATGACTATTTCGAGCAGGCAGAGTTAATCAGGCAAGAATGGACTAATATGGGAAGAGGGAAGTTAGACAAATATCAGTTCGAACTTAATTCGCTGACATTTTTTAGAGAGCATCGGTTTAAAACCGAATATGGCAGAACAGTTCTTCAAGCTAAAAAAGAGGAAAATGCAAAACAATTAGGCAAGAGAATTATTGAACACGTAAACGGCACAAAACAAAAAAAGAAAGGAAAGAAGAGCGATCCGAATTATTCACGCGGTGTAGAGTCTATGTTTAGGCTGACTGCCAGAAACCAGATTAATTTAAGTGCAATGGCCGACAATAAATCGAACATACTTATCTCGGTAAATGCAATTATAATTTCGGTAGTTATATCTATGTTAGCAACAAAATTCAACCAAACTCCCGAAATAGTCTTGCCAACCTTAATTTTTCTAACATTCTGTGTATTAACAATTATTTTTGCAATCTTATCAACACGTCCAACTGTTTCTACAGGGCGATTTACAACAGACGATATTGAACAAAACAAAGTTAACTTGTTGTTTTTTGGAAATTTCTACAACATGGAATATGAGGCGTACGAAGAGGCTATTGGCAAATTATTAAAAAACGATAAATATTTATATTCGACTATGATTAAGGACCAGTTTCTACTGGGGAAAATATTAGCAAAAAAATATAAACTGCTAAAAATTGCTTACAACATTTTTTTAGTAGGAATTGTTCTATCGGTTATTGTTTTTGGGCTGGTTTATGCAAATGCATTAATATTTTGAAATGGATTTTGGGTAACAGGAACAAACCCAAATGCATATTTCTTAAGATAATTTCTTGTCGAATATTTTAAGTAAGAATAGTTGTTTAGTAAATTAACGTTATGATAGAAAAACTAGTCAATTTCTTTAAACAATCTGCCGAAAAAACGCAGGGTAAAATTCCGGAAGGATTGTGTCCAAATTGTTGGGGCGAACAGGAGTACGATAAAATGGTTCGTGAATTATTTGAGGATATGCAAATTGATGTTAATAATCATAAAGCGAATTATGGGTTTATTCAGGATTTTGTGGTAACCCAACTCAACGGAATTAAATTGGTGAAAGGGAATAATAGTTTTGAATGCCCAACGTGCAAATTAATAGTACCTAAATAATAAATATAAAAGAATGCAACAACAACAGTATTCTTGTGTTTTGATTCTTGTTTCCTGATTCTGGATTCTTGATCCTTGTACTATAGTTTAAAATTTAAAAATGAATTATACTAAAATAGCAGTTCCAAAAGAAAAAGCATTCGAGTTGGAACGTTTTCGTGAAATGGATTATTATGCCGTAAACAATTACAACCTGCCCATTGAGTTTATGATGGAAAACGCAGGATTGCAATTGGCAAATCTTGTGGCACAATTTACATCAAAAGATAAAACTATTAAAATTGGTGTTGGCAACGGGAACAATGGCGGCGGCGGTTTGGTTGCTGCACGTCGCTTAGCTGCCTGGGGCTATTCAGTTTATCTCGATTTTTTTACCGAAATAACAAAGGAAATTCCGGCGGAACAACTTGAAAGGGCAATTAAATTTGGAGCAAAAACAGAAATCAATGACAATCCCGATGTGTGGATTGATGCTTATTTGGGTTTTTCTCAACAGCTTCCTTTAAAACCATCTCTTTTAAAAATTATTAACGAAGCTAATAGTTCTTCAGCTTTAAAAGTTTCGTTGGATATTCCCACTGGATTTTTGGGTAATCCCAACACTTTACATTTTAATGCTGATAAAATTTTAACTCTGGCAGCACCAAAAAAAGTTCTTTATGAGTTCAATTCAAATGCTGAAATTTATATTGCTGACCTGGGAATTCCAAAAGAGGTTTATAAAAAATTTGATACGGAACTTTTACCATTTTATAAAAACAACATCATTCAATTAATACGATAAAATCATGAGTAAAAAACTGGTTTGGCACAAAGTACTCGACAATAAAACTGAATTGGCAGAAGGCCGCGTAATGACAGTAACAGCAGGTCAACGACAAATTGCGCTTTCTCATTTCGAAGGTAAAATATGTGCGCTCGATAACCGCTGTCCACATCAGGGTGGCCCGTTGGGAGAGGGGAGTATTGAAGATGGTATTTTACGCTGTCCGTGGCACGGTTGGGATTATCATCCTTGCACTGGGAAGGTTCCGGGATACGATGATGGTGTTGATTCGTATGAAGTGAAAGAGGAAAATGGAGTTATTTATGTCGGGCTTATGGAAGAAGAACCACACGAACCAACCATTTCTGATGTGATGATGGAAACCATGGTTAACTGGGGAGTTGACACTGTATTTGGTATGGTGGGGCATAGTAATTTGGGTGTTGCCGATGCAATGCGTCGGCTGGAAGAAAAAGGCAAATTGCAATATTTCGGAATCCGCCACGAAGGTGCAGCGGCTTTTGCAGCCAGCGGTTATGCAAAACTCACCGGCAAACCGGCTGCTTGTTTCGGAATTGCCGGGCCCGGAGCAACAAATATGTTTACCGGAATGTGGGACGCAAAAGTTGACCGTGTTCCATTGTTGGCTTTATCCGGTCAGGTGAATACACAGGTTTTAGGAACGGGTGCATTTCAGGAAGTAGATTTGGTGAAAGCGTTTCAAACAGTAGCGCATTTTAATCATGCAGTTCAGGAAAATAGTAAACATGCCGAATTAATGTCTCAGGCAGTAAAACATGCCGTAATAAACCGTGACGTTTCGCATTTAACTTTCCCAGACGAAGTACAGTTTACTGCAAAACCTGAAAATGAAGTAGCACAAATTCCAGAAGGGAGAATTACCCCGTTTACCATTTCACCACCGTCAGAAATGGTGGACAAGGCAGTTGGATTGATTCGGAATTCAAAACGACCGGTAATCATAGTCGGGCATGGTGCGCGCTATTCGATGCCGGGAATTATTAAAATGGCTGAAAGATTGAACTGCCCGGTAATTACCACTTTTAAAGGGAAAGGATTAATTGCTGATAATCACCCGCTGGGATGCGGGGTGCTGGGAAGAAGCGGAACACCAATCGCATCTTGGTTTATGAATGAGAGTGATTTGTTGATTGTGTTTGGTGCATCGTTTTCGAATCACACAGGGATTACTCCGAAAAAGCCAACCATTCAGGTTGATTTCGACCCGATGGCTTTGAGTAAATTTCATAAAATAGATGCTCCACTTTGGGGCGAAATTGAGGTGACGTGTAAATTACTTCAACAAAAAATTGACGGGGAAATAAATACTGTCGACCGCCGCGAAGAAATTTCAGACCGCTGGAAAATATGGAAAGAAGAGAAAGAAAGCCGGTTAAAAGACGACAATAAAAAAGGAATAAGCTCGATTGCTGTTTTTGATGCGATGAATAGAATTACTCCTGCGAATGCGGTAATTTCTGTTGATGTTGGAAACAACACCTATTCTTTTGGCCGTTATTTCGAATGTAAAAATCAGTCGGTGTTAATGTCGGGTTATCTTGGTTCAATTGGTTTTGCACTGCCTGCTGCGATGGGAGCGTGGGCAGCAGTAAAAAATAGCAGACCGGTTTGGTCGGTTTCCGGCGATGGCGGTTTGGGGCAATATTTGGCTGAAATCACAACGCTAGTAAAATATAACATGCCTATAAAACACATTTTAATCAATAATTCGGAGCTGGGTAAAATTTCAAAAGAACAACGAACATCGGAATTGGATGTTTGGCAAACAAGTTTGCACAATCCGAATTTTGCCGATTTCGCAAATAATTGTGGAGCACTTGGAATTCGGGTTGAAAAAAGGGAAGACCTCGAAACCGATATGCAAAAAATTAGCAATCACTATGGTCCTGCACTTTTGGAAGTGATGTGCGATGTGGCTTTAATATAAGAGAGGCAGAAGAAAGAAGGTTGAAGTTGGAAGGCAATGAGTTGATGACCGAGATGGGAGTTGGACTTTCTAAGTCCTACAAATTTCCTTCGACTTTGGAAAGTCGAGGTCCCTTTAGTAGGAAAATCGACGAAGCAATTTATTGATATTTGAAATAATACGATTGTTTCGCTGCGCTACCAATGACAGATTTTAAACTAGACCCTGAAACGAGTTCAGGGAGACGTTCAAAAATGTATAGTTTATTAGAACGACATGCTGAATTTATTTCAGCATCTCATCTGTCATTTACTAATCATGCCTAATAAAATTAGGTGGCATCTCGCAAAGACGAAAAAGGCATTCTCTGAGTTGACACAAGATAAAGGTTTAAAACATTCGAATTGAAAAAAAATATTGTTATCTGGAAAAATAAATAATCGTTATGGAAATTACATATGAACTTTGGTATTTACTACCTCTATCAATATTAATTGCAACCATTGCCATGTCGAGTGGAATTGGTGGAGCAGTATTTTTTTCGCCCCTGTTTATGATTGCGCTAAAACTCGACCCGATTGTTGCAGTGGGAACAGCACTATTAACCGAATTATTTGGGTTTTCATCGGGATTGATTGCTTATGTGAAAGCACAATTAATCGATTATAAACTCGGCATGCACTTGCTTCTTTTCTCGGTTCCAATGGCAATAGTAGGAACCATTTTTGGTAGTGAAGTACCGCCCGATATTTTAAAAACAATTTTTGCCGTTGGAATTATTTTTATCGGTACTCAATTGTTTTCATTGTGGCGGAAAGAGGAGAGGGAAAAGAACGAAGTGAATAGAAAGGAAGAGTTTAAAATTCATTTTGAAAAATTGCTCGTTGATAAACAAGGCAAAGAATATAAATACACGATTTGTAATAAAAATATGGGACGTTTTTTTGCCGGAATTGGTGGCGCTTTTCTGGGGATGATTTCGGTTGGTTTAGCTGAACTTCAGGAATATCACCTGGTGGCGAAATGTAAAGTGCCGGCTCCGGTGGCTGTGGCAACTTCGGTATTTGTGGTGGTTGTTACCGTATTGGTTGCTTCGGTGGGGCATTTTTACGAGTTTGCTGTTCATGCCGAAACTGCCGTTATAAATCAGGTAGTAAACATTGCAATTTTTACGATTCCCGGAGTAATAATTGGCGGACAACTGGGACCACTTTTGCAGAAAAAACTCCCAGAAGATAAAATGAAAATTGGGGTTTCACTATTATTCGTTTTGGTGGGAGGATTTATGCTTTTTACTTTAATTTAACCGATATGTCCGAACTTAAGTTATTTCTAATAAAATTGAAGTCAATACAAAAGACAACTTATCGAGGATTTTATTGAAAACAAAAGTGACTGAAATGATCATATAATATATAATTGAGCACCGGGGATCTTTGCCGCTTGAGGAATCTGTGATGTGGCTTTAATTTAAATCAACAATTTTTGGTTTTGGAATCAAATCAATAAAAGAAGCACCTTTTGATTTGAATTCTTCTTCCGTTTTAATTCTCATCTCTCCTAATAATTTATGGTAATCTTTTTTTACAGCAAGGTTGTATAATTCGTCGGGGTCGTTTTCTAAATCATATAATTCCTCGATATAATCTTTCCAGATGTAGCGGATGTATTTGTATTTTCCTTGTCGTAACATTAACCACGACCGGGTTCCTGTTTTTTTGTCGCAAATAAATTTGTCCCAATCATCGGAATCCCAGGCTTTGTTTAGCTCAGCTGTAATAACATCGTCTCCATAAAGCGGTCCAGTATATGTTTGAATCATGGGTTCGGTTTCCCAATTTTCTTTTTTAGGATTGACAAACAATTCAGAAATATCCCTTCCGTCTAATTTTGCTGAAGAAGAAACGTTCCCAAGCGAATGAAATGTTGAAATTAAATCGGTTCCATTAACCGGATAATTACAAACTTCGCCGGCAGGATATTTTTCCTGATTTACTACAATTAACGGGGCGAGTAAAGTTGCATCGTAAGGTCCTATTTTTAATTTATAACCGTGCTGTCCCCAGGCATAACCCTGGTCGGAAGTAAATACCACAATCGTATTTTCCAGTTGTCCGGTTTCTTCAAGTGCGGTCATAATTCTGCCAACTCCCTCATCTATAGCTTGCACCGCCTGATTGTACTGTTTCACCCAGCTGTCAAGCGATTTTTTGCCATAAATAGGTTTGCCCGTTTCTTTGTCTTTTTTCCACATCGACATGTTTACCATGTGTTCCGGTTTATCGGACCGCGGACCAAAAACATCAACTGGAATTTCGGTTTCGGGTTTATCCAAATACAATTCCTGGTGGCGGTCGGCAGGAGTGTATGGTCCATGAACAGCTCCGTAGCAAAGCCAGAAAAACCAGGGCTGATCTTTTTCTTTTGAACGTTTTTGAATAAAGTCGATTGTCAAATCGGTGTAACTATCTGTGCTGTATCCAATGGGTAAAAGTGTATCTCCGTTTATTCTTAGTTTTTCATTCCAATAGTAGTTTTTTTGATTTTCAGGAAGATGATGTTCCCAAACAGCCGACCAATCCCATGTTTCATCGTGCCGTGGAATATTCCAGTGCCACTTGCCAATCATTCCGGTGTAATATCCTTGTTCTCTGAAATCCACCGGCCAGTATTGGGTTTCTTTTGTATAGTTGAATTGCAACTTTCCGGTAAGGGCATTTCCGCGCGAAGGAACACATTTCGCTCCTGTGTAACTGTAAGAAAACCGCACACCTTGTTCAGCCAATTTGTCGATATTTGGTGTGTGCACCCAGGGTTGTGCCTCCGGATAACAACTTATTGTACGAATAGATTGATCGTCGGTGAAAATATAGAGGATGTTTGGCTGGTCTGGATTCTCAGTTTTTTGTTTTTGCGAACATCCATTTCCAATAAATAGTGAGAGGATTATCAACAAGGTAATACTATGTTTTTTCATTGGTAAGTATATTTTTTCATTGTTTTTCCGAATTCATTATTTTTCATTTTTCTTATTGTTTCTCCCTTTTGTATGGGGCTTGTTATTTTCAGGAATATATGTTTTTAACTTCTCTTTTATTTCTGAATACTTTTTATCATCAGCTACATTTGTCCATTCTTGTGGATCGGTTGAATGGTCGTACAATTCTTCCTGTCCGTTTCCATACGAAATGTAACGAAACTGTTCGTCGCGCACAGAATGAAATTCAGGTGTTAAACTTGAAATTGCAGGCATTGTTCTTTTGGTATCGGGATTGATTAATTGTGGTACTAAACTTTCTCCTTCAAGCTCCTCTACTTCTGGCAATCCACATAACTCAATTAAAGTCGGGTAAATATCGATGAGGCTGGCTGGTTGGCTGCTTCTTCGGTTTTTTGCTTTGTTGGGTGCATAGATAATTAGTGGAACACGAGTTACTTCTTCCCAAAGTGTTGCTTTTCGCCAATGCTCTTTTTCACCCAGTTGCCAACCGTGGTCGCTCCAAAGTACTATAATTGTATTATCGGCATATTTACTGTTTTCAAGGGCATCTAATAATTTACCAAATTGGGCATCGGCATAACTTACCGAAGCTAAATATGCACGCACAGCATCGTCCCACAAACTGTCCCGCTTCATTATTTCATGCTCTTTGTTTTCAATGGAATTGTTAACATCATCGTCCATTGTGAAATTAGTGATAGAGTAAGCGATATTTTTTCCTGACAAAGGAACATCATCCAAATCATCCTCTTTTACAAGGGGTAATTCAATTTCTTCCAACGGAAATCTATCGAAATATTTTTGTGGATTAAACCACGGAATATGTGGTCTGAAAATTCCGCAGGCAAGGAAAAAAGGTTTGTCGTGATCGCGATTTAATCTTTCGCTTACCCATGCAACCGACTGACCATCGAAAGTTAAAGAGTCTGGCGAAGAAAATGGACCCCACATAATATTGCCGCTTACTTTTGTTGCATTTTCCATATTTGGATTCGACCTGTTCCCAACAATATTTTTGCCTTTGGGTTTTGCCTGAAACTCATGCCAATCATCTTCTTCGTAATAAAAGCCATGAAGAATTTTTCCTGCTCCTGCCACAAAATATCCGTTTTCTTTAAAATGTTTATTTAATGTTTGTTTCTCTTTGTACAAAGAAATAGGTGTATCTGTATTTTTATAAACGCCCGTTGTTGTTGGCCGCAAACCGGTAATTAACGACGCGCGTGATGGGCAACACATGGTTCCGGCACAATGTGCATTTGTAAAAAGTACTCCCTTTTCAGCAAGTCGGTTTATATTCGGAGTTATTGTTTGAGGGTGGCCAAACAGGCAGCCCTCCCAATCGTTGAGATCGTCGAACGCCACAAACAGAACATTAGGCCTTTCTGAAACTTCCTTTTTACAAGAAGTAAAAATTGTGAAAATTCCAAGTGCAATTAATGCTGTGCAATAAACCAACAAGCTATTATTCTTTCTCATAGTTATGCAGTTTTTATTTGAAATCCGTTTTTAGTTAAATTAAGAATAGAAATTCCAAAATACAATTATCAAAATTCAAATAAATCCCAAAATTCCAATTTCTTGCGAATAGTTTTGTTTTGAAAATTTGATCTTTCGAGATTTATTTGTCATTTGTATTTTGGTGTTTGGTAATTCACCATAAACAAGTTTTTTCAAAAACGTAAAGTTTAGCAAGCGTTTTTATTCAAATATGTTTTTACTTAGTTACATTATTTGTTCCCAGCAATTGGTTCAACGCCCGGTTTGTAACCCGCACCACATATTTATTCTCATCGTTCATTACGCTTTGAAGATCGGGAATAAGCGGTCTGGCTTTTTCGTCAATTTCATCTATAACAAGTGCTGCATTTAATCGAGTCCATTCATTTTTGTCTTTTAATCCGGCAGAAAGTGTTTTTAATCCATCGCTTTCCTGATCGAGAATACAGTATGCCCGGGCCGCTGCAATTCTTACCAGCGGATATTCATCGTTAATTAGTGGACTTAGTCCATCAAAAATTGTTTTGTTTCCTGTGCTTGCATAATTCCCAATTCCGGTGGCTGCCCAATACCGAACAACCTCATTTTTATGAGCTAGATTTTCTACAAAGAGATTGATGTCGCTGGCAAGCGCAACTTCCTGAATTTTATCAACTGGAATTTCGTTCTCCCTTAAAATTTTATAGATGGGTTTGTTGTATTTTTCTTCCCATTCGCGAAGAATTGGCTCGGGTATTAAACCTGCATCGGCAACTCGCACCGACCAGTCTTTGTGAGCCTGGCGCATTTTATCCAAAACACTTTTATACTCCGGATTACTGGCAAGATCATTTAATTCCTGAGGATCTTTTTCCAAATCAAACAACTCTTCAACCGGTTTTTTTTGTGCCATTAATTTTACTCCGGCTTCGGGCAAAGTTCCATTTTCAAAACTACTTCTTATGGATTGCATAATTTCGCCTTTTTCAGGAGTATTCATGTATTGAATAAATGGCTTTGGAAATTCGTAATAACGAATGTATTTGAACTGTTTGTCTCTAACGGCACGTTGCATGTCGTAACGTTCGTCCATTCGGTCGCGCGAGGCATAAACATAATCACGTTCAGGAGAAAGGTTTGTTCCAAGAAAAGCTCTGCCTTGCATATTTTCAGGAACAGGAATTCCTGCCAGGTTAAGAACAGTTGGTGGCAAATCGATAAAACTCACCAATTCGTCGCTGGGATTTCCCTGCTCGTGTGGCATTAAATGTTTGTATTTTTCGGGGCAATAAACAATAAATGGAACTTTCAGACCAGAGTCGTACAACCAACGTTTATGAATTGGAATTCCGGCACCGTGGTCGGAGTAGAAAAACACGATTGTATTTTCTTCAACACCTTCTTCTTTTAATTCATTTAAAAGATTTTCTGCTACTCTGTCGAGAGCACTAATATTGTTACAATATCTGGCCCATAATTCGTTAACAATTGGTGTATCGGGAAAATAGGGCGGGAGAGGAGCTTCACCCGGTTTTATAATTATTTCTGTTGGCAAATCTTTGCAAACAGTTTCGTGTTTTGTTTTTGAATTTGTACCACTTTCATGGGTTCCGCCAAAGTTAAAAATGGCAAAAAATGGTTTGCTTTTATCAGGTCTGTTTTTCCAGTGGGCATTCCTGCTGGATTCATCCCAGATTTCATCGGAATTATAATCCAGATTATAATCTTCTTTGCTATTATTTGTACAATAGTAACCCGCCTCGCGCAGGAGTTGTGGATAGTATTTAAACTCCTCGGGAAACCAACCCTTGCAACGCATGTGGTGCGAGCCGATCGATGATTGATGCATTCCGGTAATTATTGACGAACGTGCTGGTGCACAAACCGGTGCCGATGCAATTGCGTTGGTGTACATCACACCATCAGCCGCCAGTTGATCGATAACCGGAGTGTTTACAAACTCAAAACCATAGCAGCCAATTTGTGGGCTGATGTCTTCGGTGGTTATCCAGAGAATATTTGGTTTTTCAAGTTCATCGCTCATGTTTTTGTTTGAGCACGATGAAAATAGGACGATTCCAATAAATAAAGATAAAAAGCCTTTCGTATACATTTTTTGTTTTTTTAGTATTAAAATTGGTATTGACGGCCAAAAAACATTTAACTGGAATTATTTTTTTGTAGCCGAAACAATAATTCTTTTGACATCCTTGCCGGCGATGCTCATTACTTTTGCAATTGTTCCGCCAAACATCATTCCCATTAAACCAATATTCAGCTCCGAAACAAAAATTTCTCCGTTTTTCTTTTCATACACTCCAATAGTTATTGGCATAATTGCTGTAACTTTTCTGTTGAGTTCTTCAGAAAGAATCATGGACGCATATTTCGGATTACAAATTGCTATGCTTCCCACCATTTCAATTTTATTGTGACCGGCATCGTGAATATTCTTTTGAAAATCGAAATCTCCGGTAGCCTTCCAGTTTTCAGCAGCAAGAATTGCGTCTTTCAATTTATCTAAAGTTTCCTTAAGGTTGTTTTCACTTTTGTAAGTAGTCAGCATCATTTTTGGCATCATAATCCAGACGGCGATACCCATTAGAAGCATTCCAAAACCGATAAATAAAATTGCAGTTCCCATTTTTGTTCCTCCTCTATTTAAATTTAATATTGCTATTGTCAGCTAACAAAGTATGAAATTATATTGAACAAAAGTTAATTATCGGTTCAGGAATGCCACATTGATTTAAACGATTTTAAACTTCGTCCTGAAAAGCCATAAACAGAGTCCGGTAATAATTCATAAAACGGATGGGTTCACAACTTGCATCAACCTCTGCATTGCAATAACCGTCGTAACCGGATTCGCGGAGCAGTTTAAAAAATTCGCGGTAAGGATAACCGATGGTTAAATCGTGCATGTGAATTCCCCGAATTTTGTCTTTTATCGAGTTGAAATTCTTTTCTAATCCTTCGCCAGTAAAATCATTTTCAGAGCAATTCCAGTTTACATAAACATGTTCGCTGCCAGAATAATCGAGAATTTTTTTGATAACAGGAATCTCGTCGGTTCCTTTTCCATGTACACAAACGCGTACATCAACACCAACATTGTGCCCAAATTCGCCTACTTCGGCCAACGATTTTCCAATTTGCTCCATATTTTTTTCTCGGTCAACTCCCTCCGGAAATTCATTTGGAAATACTCTGATTCCTAATCCGCCGACATCAGCTGCCAATTGTAAATATTCTTTTGTGCCCTCAATATTTTCGCGTAATTCTTTCGGGTCGGTGTAATGATAGCGGAATGCACTTGCCAAACTGATGGCTTCCATCGGAGAATCTTCAAAACGTTTTTTTACTTCGTTTCGTTGTTGTTTACTCATGGTAACTTCAACACCGTGTTTATGAGTTGTACGAAGCTCGGCGTGTACCCAACCCGTTTCAGAGCAGTTTTTTATGATGGTTTCAATGTCCCACTCTTTTCCAAGATTATAGGTCATTAAGCCAAGTTTTAGTGGTGGCAATTTTTTCTTTTCAGATGGCACACTGTTTTTTGCTGAAAGCGTTGGAATTCCCGCTCCTAACGCAGCAGCACCTAATACAGATGTTTGGATAAATTTTCTTCTTGAATTTTTCATTTTGATTTAGTTTTATTGGTTTATCGTATTCTGGTTAAATTAATTTTTAGACTTCGACTTCGCTCAGTCTGACAAAAAATAGGAGCTTCAATTAGCTACTGTCACAGTGAGCGTAGTCGAACTTTTTGCTGATATTTGATTTCTTAACAATATCCTTTATTCTGATTCCACAATATACTCATTTAATAATTCTCCATCAGGTGTATAATGTCGGAAAATTAAAATTGCTTCTCCTTCAACTTGAGAAACAGAACCTTCAAGAAAACCACCAACTACATTTAGGTAAACATGCTCCGGATAAAAATCTTCCTGAGACCAACCACCAGCATGATCGTTTCCGCCCGGGCCGCAACTAAATTCAGTGAGGCCGGTTTCGTCATCTTTCGAAATATATTGCCAATGCCTGTCGCCACAAACTGTCACCATATTTTTTTGCTCGCTAATAAATTTTCTTACCAAATCGCCTTCGTGTTGAAAGCCAATATTTGCATGGTTGTCCTTTTTATTTCCACGGTCGGGACCAACAATTGGAGTTGGGCTAATTAAAACTTTATAAGCTGCATCCGACGCCAGAACTGTAGATTTAAACCATTCCATTTGTTCTTTTCCCCAGATTGTTTTTTCCGGTCCGTCGGGATCTGTATTTTTGCTCCGGTAATCTCTTCCTTCCACCATCCAAATTTGTAAATCTTTCCCCCAGCGAACGGTACGGTAAGTTTTGTCACGCATCGGAACTTCATCCAGAAAAATTTGAGTGCCTTGTTCATAAGTGAATTCACCCATAAATTTGGTTTTCATTCCGGGGTAAGCATCGTTCATCCATGTTTCGTGGTCGTCTTTAATAAAGTAGCTTGTAATCTGACTATGAAAATCAATGTTATTCTGATAACTGTACATTCTGTCCCAGTGCCAGCGTGCCAAATCCGCTGTTTTACCCATGCCGTCGTAATAAACAATGTCGCCAGTGTGGACAAAAAACTCAGGGTCGAGTTTCATCGAACTTGGATATATTTTATAACCTGTTTCGCTGTCAACATCGCCATAAGAAGTTCCGGTGGTTACTATAAAATTCACATCAGAAGGAACATCAATTGCAGTTGCCGTTTTAAATTTGCCTTCCAAAGAGGCACTTATTTTTTTACTTTCAAAAGGGCTGGCTTCAACTAACAATTCGTATTCTTTTCCTGCTGAAAGATTAGAAAGTTCAAATTGGGTTGAAAAAGACGCGGATGGATTAACAGTTTGCCAATCCATTTGTGTCCATTCCTGCTCATCTTTCAACTTATATTTTAATCGTGCTTTTCCTTCGCTTCCCGGCACTGCTCCCTGAATATTGTTTACATCGTATCCCTCCGGATATGTAACTACAGGAGCTACATTTGGTCTTCCTTTTCGTTCAACCATTTCTCCTGTTTTTTTGTCTTTGTATTTTACATCGGGCATCGGTGCATCGTTTCCAACACGAACAGCGGTTTTTGTTAGTCGAACCCAAACAATTGCTTCCGTTTGTGTTACTTCCCCTATTTTAATTCCTGTTCCAAAATAGGGTCCGTCAACTGTTGTTGGCTGGCACGCAAATAGTGTTGAAAAGCCAAGAACTAAAATGCTAAGTTTTGTGAATAATGATTTCATAATTTATTTAGTTTAAAAATTTTATAATTCTGATTCGCTATTACTTAAGATTTATTTAATAATGTTTAGTTCGTCATTCTGAATCAAGTTCAGAATGAAGGTTTTATCTAATTTTTCAATAGTGTCAAGATTATTTAATTTAATCAGCTTTGCATAATATTGTTTGATTAAACTTAAACTTGTTATTTATCGTAGCCACGTAGGTATAGAGTCGCTTTTAGCCCACTCTTTAATCCTGTTATCCAGTTTGTCACCTTTCCACTCGGTAGTTCCGGCTGGCAGTGCATCTGTTTCCGGCAGCCACTTTTTATGCTCTGCAATAATCTCGGCATACTGAGAATCGTCGGCCAAGTTAATGTGTTCACCCGGATCGTTTTGGTGATTATACAACTCTTCACTTCCATCGCGATACTGAATGTATCTCCAATTATTACTTCGAATCGCATAGTTTCCATAATACCAGGAGTTCAGTACAGGTTTATTCCATTCCATCGCAGGATCTTGGATAAGTGGAGCCAAACTATTTCCTTCCAGTTTTGCTGCTTCAGGAAGATTACATAAATCTACCAGTGTTGGGTAAATATCCAAAAGGCTAACAGCCTCCTTGGTTTTTAAACCTTGTGTTTTTTGTCCGGGCAATTTGAAATAGAGTGGAACTTTGGTTGATTCTTCCCACAAAGCTTGTTTGCGCCAGTGTTTCTTTTCACCTAAATGCTGACCGTGATCCGACCACAGAACAACAATCGTATTATCGGCATATTTGCTATTTTCCAAAGCCTCAATTACTTTTCCGGCCTGGTCGTCGACAAACGAAACGCAAGCCAGATATCCGTAAACTAACTCTTTCCAATAAGTATCACTCAAATTAACTACCGCATAATGATCGCCGGTTTTTATTGTTCCGTAAGCAATTGATTTTCCCATATTCGGAATGTCTGACATTTCATCCTCAGGAAACTCTGGAATTTTAATATCATCGAGATTATATAAATCGAAATACTCTTTTGGTGCAGTATATGGAACGTGTGGGCGAACAAAACCAACTGCCATAAAAAATGGTTTTTCGTGGTCTTCATTTAATTTGTCAACAGCCCATTCTGCAATTAATTCATCGAACATTTTTCCGCCGGGCATGTCTTCGCGTTCCAAAGCTCCGTAACACAATGACTGCCCACTGTTAAAATCTTGTCCGTAGTGGGTAATAATTTGACTGTGATCTTTGGGGAATGGGTAGAATTTAGTTCCACCGTACCCGTCGCCGCGATCTTTTAAATCTTTTGGCACTTTATAATCGGGAGCGGTTTCATCCCAAAAATCATCAGTTCTATCTTTGTAATCGCTTACTCCGGAATGAAATATTTTACCTACTGCCAAAGTTTTATAACCATTATCTTTAAAATATTGAGGCAACATTTTATGATCGCCCATCACCTTGTCGTACGATTTTTTCATGGCTCCGGTTGAACTGTACCAACCCGAAGTTGAAGGATGAATTCCACTTAACAACGAATTTCGTGATGCGGTACAAACTGCTTGAGAACAGTGTGCATTTGTAAATAAAACTCCTTGCTCAAACAAGCGATCGAGATTTGGTGTAATTGCCTGCGGATTTCCGCCCATTGCACCTTCCCAATCGTTTAAATCGTCTATTGAGATAAATAAAACGTTGGGATTTGACAAAGTCACTTCTTCCTGTTTCTGAGCACATCCAAAGCCAAAAATTATTGCTGAAAAGATTAATAATAATAGGTTTTTAATTATCATTTGTATTTAATTTATTTGGTTTATATTTTTAATAATTTGCGTGTATTAATCCTAAAAAGTTTTGCTTTAACTTCTTCGGGTAAATCAATATTATTATAAAAATCGAAATGAGATTCACGACCGGTTCCGCCAATTGCATCGGTGCCAAACATTAGTTTGTCAGAAAAATCGACTAAGAATTTTTTGCCAAATTCTGGATCTCTGGTTATTGCATTTAATCCGCTGTTGGCCGATAAATCGGCATACATATTCGGATAATTTTCAAGCAGTCGAACAGCGGCACCACCCGGTGTAACTTTTCCTTTTGGGTAACCCTTTAACTCTTTTACGTCGCCGCTTATTGAATTCCACCAACCATTTGCATGACCAATAAAATTCACATCAGGGAATTCTTTTAATACCCTTTCCATTGCTGGCAATCCTGGAACATCAACAGCATGTTTGTTATCGATGTGGAACAAAACCGGGAAATCGACTTCGGCACAAGCAGCATAAATTCGTTTCATTCGTTGGTCATCCAAGGGTATATTTCCAGAATCTCCAAGTGTGTCTCTGGGTTTTAATTCGCCAAATCCGATTACCCCTTTTTTCTTGAAACGTTTTAAAACTTTAACAATTTCTTTAGTAGTTGTAAAAGCATCATAGTGAACAAGACAAAATGGTAAAAGCCGACCATTGGTTTCCTGAAATCTTTCAAGTAGTTCGTCGTTTCTGATTACGTTTCCATTGCGGTTGGGATAATACGTTTCGGGATATTGAATGGGTGAAAGCAAAACAGTTTGAGAAACACTGTTTTTGTCCATCCATTTTAAAATTGGGTCGAAGGAAAAGTTCTTTGCGTCGGTCATTAAATCACTTCCCAAATGATGATGAACATCTATAAATTTGCGGTCTGGAATATTGTTTTGTAAAACTGTATCAAAAGACGGAAGAACTGTTGCAGCAAGCAATCCAGCTCCAATTTTTGCCAGAGTTGAATTAAATTCTCTTCTGGTTATTTTATTTGAATTGATTTTAATATTCATTCGTATATAATTCAGTTTAATATCTAAAAATCAAATATTTATAACTCTCCCTCTTCTCCCTCTCTTCGCGAAGAGAGGGACGATTGTGGCGTAGTCGCAATCAGGGTGAGTAATCCCAAATGGTTATTGTTTTACAAGCTAATTTCAGTATACATCGCCTTTTGTGCCGGATCATTTAAAACTATTAACCCCCGGCATCCGAGTTTCATATGTTTATAATTGTTTGTTTTTAATGGTAATCCGACAGCTGACGGATATCTCGCTGATTAATCATACTCCTGTATGTAAAGTCTTGCCATGCCCGTTTCATCTCTCTGTTTAAAATTGTGAGCTGGGTGCAGTATTTAATTCTTCTTATTTATTCATTCAGCTTTTCAACCATTTTCTGAGCTCCCAAATCATTAGTCTGAATTGCATGTTTTTTAAGATAATTACGATGTTGTTCCAACACCTTTTTATAAACCGGATTTTTTGCCTGATTTACCATTTCTCCCGGATCAAATTGCATGTCAACCAAGGACTCGCGATCTTCCCCTTCGCTATAAATACAATATTTGTAATTCTTACTACGAAGCATTCGCCCATAAGGTTGTAATGCTTTTTCATCAACCGGATCGCCTTGTACCATGTGATTTTCTGAAACTACAAATTCTCTTTTCCATTCAGGTGTTTTTCCCATTGCTGATGCCATTAAACTTTTGCCGGGAAGTCCGTCAGGGATATCAATTTCGGCAAAATCGCATAACGTTGGAATCATATCGATACCTGTATTTGCCAAAACATCAGATGTCGCTTTTTTTGTTTTTCCTTCCCATTTTATTATAAAAGGAACCCGGGCTGATTCATCGTAAAAATTAGTTTTCTGATTCCATTGATGGCTTCCGGCACAATCGCCGTGATCACTCAAAAAAACAACAATTGTATTTTCTTCCTGCCCCGATTCTTTTAGTGCATCCGTAATTTCGCCAACAAAATCATCGGCACGTTCAATTAATCGGTTGTAGCCCCACAGCAATCTTCGCCATTCGGCATTTGTATATTCACCAACCGGGAAACGGCGGTTTGCATGGTACGATTTTCGCATAAAAGCCATAATATCCGTTTCATTTTGAGGAATGCTAAAATTTGTTTTTAACGGCGGTAAATTTTTCAAGGAAGGTAGTTCACTTATTTGGCCACCGGGCAATTCTTCCTTCCTCGCCCATTGGCAAATTTCGTGTGGACTTAAAAACGATGCAACAGCAAAAAAGGGTTTTTCGTGATTTTGTTTAATAAATTCAGCGGCAGGTTTTGAATCCAATTTAGTGTTGTCTCCAAATAAAATATCAAAACCATGAATCTCTTTTTGTTCCTCTTTTAAGGCAATGTGCCACTTTCCAAAATAGCCCGTTTCGTAGCCGGCATCTTTAAATAGTTGCCCCAGAAAAGAGTATTCTGTAGCTTTTATTTTTTTGTCGTTATTAGTAAATACTTGTGTTTGATGGGGAAATAATCCGGTTGCCATGGATGTTCTCATAGGTAAACACAAGGGATTTGGAGCGTAAGCTTTTGTAAATCGAACACCCTTTTCAGCCAAACGGTCCATGTTTGGAGTATGCAAATATTCGTCTCCCACAACACAGCTCATTGCATCGGCAAATTGCTGGTCGGTCATTATAATTATAATGTTGGGTTTCTGTTTTGCTTCAGCAAATGTTGAATAAATTTGAAGGAAACAAAATACGAAGATTAGTGCTGGTTTAATGAAATTAATGGTTCTCATTATTTGTTTAAGTTAATGAATATATGTCTTCCTCTAGTCGTTAAAGATGCGTAAGTTTTAACTCATAAATATTTGTAACATCATTGCGAATGAACCCAAAGTATTATTTTTTTCTTACCCATTATTTCCTGATGATGGAAAGAACAACAGAATTATTTCTAAAATCCAGTATCTTATTATCATTATTGGTTTAATGAAGCTGATTAAAAATATTTACTGAATGGTGGAATTAAAGTTATAAAATTTTACAGATTATTAGTACATGTAGAATTCAATAAAAGTGGAATTCAGGACCAAATAACGGGACACTGAATTACCACTTCTACTTTTTTAACCTAACTTAACTTATGAAAAACTCTAATAATATTTTGAGCCAGAGTACAATTAATTGTACTCTGGTTGTTTTTTGGAATTTCTTGAGTTCTCATTCCAATAAATGAGAAAACCAGACTAACATCTCCCGAACTGGCACTCATCGAATAATTTCCATCGATATCGGTAATCGTACCTTTTACAGTGCCTTTTTTAATTACTGTTACACCGGGAAGCGATTCCCCCGAATTGTCGATAACCTTTCCGTTTATACTCATTTGCCCGCTTGATCACATCGTAAAAGAAAGCATCAAAATAGCAATCAGGAATAAAAACGTTGGAACTTTCCCCCGAAAGGTTAGTCCATTCTTTCGAATCTCACTTTTTTTCATAAGCCGTTTTAATTTTTTAAATTATTATAGTGTTTCATAAATTAATTAAGTTCAATGAAATTTTGGTTGACCCTGTAAGTTTAGAATCGACTTAAACATTGAATAAAAAAAAACACAAAACTAAGGTTGTTATTACTTACAATCTTAACTTTATGCTTTCTTGATGAATGCACAAAAATTAGGTTTAATTGGTTTATTGGTTTAAACATACTAATCTCTTTTTATTCAGGTAAGTAATAACATGTAAAAACAAAAATTAACATGTTGATACTTATTAAATAAAACAAGCAGATAAATATTTAAATTCAATTTGCTTTTAAGTCAGTTTTATTAATTTTGAACATTCCATTATTGTAAATCCTTAATGTTTTAGATAGGCAATTTTAAATCGCATAATGAAGGGAAACTTGGATTATAATACTATTAAGAAGGAGCTGGAGTTAATTTTTCTAACTCCTCAGTTTGTAAATTCCGAGAAAGAAAAAAAACTTCTTGATTACCTGGTTAAAAAAACCATGGATAAAGAATACATCAAAGAAGCACATGTTGCCATTGATGTATTTAAGAAAGATGGTGATTTCGATCCATCTCTCGATTCTACAGTTCGGGTATATATTGGAAAACTTAGAAATAAACTTGAAAAGTTTTACTTGTCTGATGATAGTCAAAATTCGTCGATTGTAATTAGCATTCCCAAGGGACATTACGAAGTTAACTTTGAATTCAAAAAAAGAAATACAAGGTTAAAAAGATTAAAATTTATCAGTTCAACTTTTATTTTTCTCACAATTATTTTACTTACCGCTTTTGTAACGCATTTGATCGAAGAAAGAAATAATCTGTTTGGTAATGCAAAAGTTGTTACTAATAATCCAATTTGGAAAGAATATTCAAAGTCGGAAGTACCTACTTTAATTGTTGTTGGCGATTTCTTTTTTATGTCAAAAATAATTGACGATAAAAGATATATTGTTCGCGACGCTCAAATTAATTCTCAGGAAGAATTTGAACAGAATGGAGTTGATACCTTAGGCTTCAGTAGTTTTGATCATACATATTCTCCATCTGATATGGCGGCATGTATTACCAGTTTTATTCCTCACTTAATTAATACCCCAAAGGGGCTTAAAATTAAACAAGCCTCATTGTTAACCTGGGATGATATAAACTCGAACAACATTATTTTTGTTGGCGAATTTAAAACTTTGTATATTTTAAACCGCTTACTTCCAAAGTTTAATATTGAATACGATTTATCGAAAAAGTCATATTTTCTGAATGATAATAACGAACCTATTCATGAATTTGATTTTGACAGGGATTCCGA
>Ga0307989_1000495_pt1 | contig 25838 bp, 21 predicted proteins | sample EllFjometagen185_FD_203164 | JGI IMG/M metagenome (GOLD analysis project Ga0307989, IMG submission 203164) | Marine microbial communities from Ellis Fjord, Antarctic Ocean - #185 | ecosystem: Environmental > Aquatic > Marine > Unclassified | place: Southern Ocean | collected 2014-10-08 | reverse complement strand
GCGATTCCACACTCAAGGCTCCGAACCCTTTAACAGCAGCCTTGACTCTTTTAGGTGCATTGACATTGGAAAGCACGGATCTGACGGTAACCAATGGTGTGGCTTTGGATGCTGCTGCCAAGAAGATTATAACTGGCGGTAGCAGCCTTACCTTATCTGCCGATCCTACTATGACAAATGGAGCCATTACTAGTACGGGAGGCACCTTAACTTTCAGTGCCGATTCGAGCATAACCGGGGGTGTTCTGGATGTCTCTGGGACCACAGTTGCCCAGAATGGGAACTTAATTCTTACACCTGCAACCCTGACAACCGATTCATCCACAATCTGGAATATTGCTACGGGTCAAAGGCTGACCTGGAGTAGCGGGGGAACTTTTAACGGGGCAATTTCATTAGGAGGTGCGGCTTCTGATCTGACGATCAATACTACATCAGCAACGCTGGGCGCCAGTGTTAACATGCTGGGTGGAGTACTCAATTTTGATGTTGATACACTGATAGGAGCTACTGGTAATATCGCTATTGGTGGAACTGACGGAAATGTTGATATCTATATTGCGGGGACAGCCGTTGTCACTTACCAGGCGGATAGTATAGCAATCGGCGATAACACCCTCACCTTTTCAGGTGATGGGATGTTCATCAATACCAACGATATTGATTTGAGCCACGTGGATAGTGTTCTTGATCTTGACAGTAGTGGGACTATCAACAGGGTTAAGGTTACTCAGGATATTAATCCTAACAAAGGTATAACGGTCAGTAATTCAAATGATTTTACAATTAACTACCTGACCCTGGAGAATGATGCGCGAATCATTGCAATCGGTAACTTGGTTATAGGAAACTCTATTACTTCAAAAACAAGAAGCGTGCAATTGATCATATCTGGAACAGGCACCGTGGGAGCTCATGATATTGTATTGTTTAGCTCACTGGATATTGATGGAATTATAACATTATCCGGTGATTCTACTTTATTTGCTAAAGAAAGTGTGACTTTTGGAGGTGGAGGAAACTTAACATTTAAAGATGGTGTTGTCGTTGATAGTGAAAAAACATTAACAATCAGTGATGCAGACTTAACTGCGGATATAGTTTTTGAAGGTGGAGCAACAATTGCTGGTTTAATAGTGTTAGATGGAGCTCAAGATGGAGATCTGACATTTCAAAATCCGGCTCCAGGTTCTGATATTATGGCACGGGTGTCACGTACGTCGGGTATTGGAACTGCAACTATATCTCCGAAGCAGGCAATAACAGGTTTTGCTGCAGTTGGGGCGAGCAATCAGATTGAATTAAGTTGGGATAACTCTGCTACAGTTAATGTTTATATCTGCCGCTCTACTCTTGGCTATCTGTCAGTTCCTTGTTCAAGTGGTAGGATTTATAACAACAGTTCAACGGGGCCAACTACTCATGATGATGTCACATCTGATGTAAAAACATACTACTATACTGCATTTTCATATGAAGAAGCAATTACTTCACCTAATACTTTACCTCCGGCAAGTTTTATTGCATCTGCTAAAGCAAGTGCTACGCTGAATAGTGCGGGTGCATATACAGATGTTTCAAATTTTACGGCCCAACCAGGAGATAGTAAAGTTATACTCTCTTGGATGAAGCCTGCAGAATGTAATAAAGTAATTATTAGAAGAAGCACAAGTGGTTTTCCTGCAGATTCTGCCGCTGATGATGATGTATATGAGCTAAATGGTACTACATATACAGATACTGGTCTTAAAAATGGTACCATCTATTTTTACCGAGCATTTGCGGTTAGTAACGCATCAGCCTACGCCTCTGGTGTTAATACGGTAGTGGCAGCGACAATTGTACCTTCTGGATTGGTTAGTTACTATCCGTTAAAAGGTAACGAAAATGATGGAAGTGGACAGGGAAATCATGGAACACTGTCAAATTCAGATGGTTCAACTGTATTCACAACAAACATTTTTAACGAAGACAGTTCTGCATATTCATTTGACGGTAGTGATGATTTTATTGAAATTGACAATCCAGTTGAAGATGATTTTTCACTATCTTTATGGTTAAAAACATCTCAAATAAGCAGTGCGGTAAACGCTAATTGGTATAGTGGAAAGGCGTTAATACAATCTTATCGAGGTACTTTGTATAAAGATTTTGGAATAACTATTGGGAAGGATGTTCAGGATGGTAAGATTCTTTTTGGAAATACCAAAGATGATGGAACGGGGGAAACTTTAGTTGGGCCAGTTATTAATGATAATGAATGGCACAATATTACTGTTACACGTAGTCAATCATTGGGAACAACTAAGTTATATGTCGATAGCACATTGTCTGCTTCTTCCACATCATCTGGTACACTGAGTTTGAACTCTTCTCAACTACTACAGATAGGTCGGCAGGATGATGTGGGTCAATATTTTAATGGTAAGTTGGATGAAGTCCGAATATATAATAGACCAATTAATACAACAGAAATTGCCCAACTTTACTTTTCAGTTATCAGCAAAGTGGAATCTAATATAAGTTCTAACCAAAATCATTCTTGTGCATTGCTTGATGGAGGTACGATAAATTGTTGGGGAAATGGAGGAGGAAGTACTTTCGGTCGAATGGGAGATGACGTAAATGCTGTTGGTCCTTCACCTGTAGTTGTCAGCATTTTAAGTACGGTGCTTCAGCTAAGTGTTGGGAAAAACCACAGTTGCGCTGTACTTGACAGTGGCCAAATCTGGTGTTGGGGAGAGGGTACCAAAGGTAAATTGGGTAATGCTGCTATTACGGTACAGACGACTCCTGTGCAAGTATCAAATATTTCATCAGCTCTCCAGGTTGCAGCAGGGGATGAACATAGTTGTGCTGTGATCGATAATAGTTACAGTAGTACTGTCCAATGTTGGGGGTTGGCAGATAATGGTAGGCTGGGAAACAATCAGGATATTGGTTCCTATACCTATCCAGATGGAACCAATACTCAAGTGACATCAATATCAAATGCTATTCAGGTTGGTGTAGGCTCAGATTTTAGTTGTGCATTAGGAAGTGATCGTAAAGTAATGTGTTGGGGTAGTGGAATAGAAGGTCGACTGGGGAATGGATCAACAACAGAATACAAAACACCTGTATATGTTGATACTTCTTTGATTTCCAGTGCCATTCAGATTAGTGTGGGCAATTCACATGCTTGTGCTCTGTTAGCTAATGGTACAGTTTGGTGCTGGGGTTCCGGCAGTGAAGCTAAAATGGGTGATGGGTCAAGCTCGGCGACAAATTCTACACCTTTACAGGTTACAGATATTAGTAATGCAATTCAGGTAAGTGCAGGAAAATCTCATACCTGTGCTTTATTGATTGATGGATCAATAAAATGTTGGGGTACGAACGATGTTGGACAACTTGGTAATGGAAGTACCTCTGTTCAAGAATTAACTCCAGTATCAATAAGTACGGTTACGCTCGGTGGTAATGGGGTTCATGTTTCAACAGGTGAGAAATTTACGTGTGCTACGCTAGATACACTAGATACAGGTGTTATTAAGTGTTGGGGAGAAGGTAGCGATGGTAAATTAGGCAGCGGAACATCGAATTCTACTGCTCCATTAGTAGTTGGCTCGATCAGTGCGGCAAAACAATAAAGCAATTATCTGATAAACCTCAAATGTACTCTTCATCAGAGGAATTGATTTCTCAATTTGTGACTTAACTAAAACTGTCACCATCGGTACTCAAACCTAATAAAAGGTCCTGATTGCGTGTGATTCATTTGAGAGTAATTGACAACACTAAATGACCAATTGGTGTTTGAAGTTGCAGCCTTTTCTGGCTCCTCGTTAGAAGAACCATAGAATCGATCATATATTAAATATGATTCCCAGATGATAGCGATGTAGGAGACATAATTGTAGAGTGTGATTTGTTCAAGATACTGAGCCATCTTCTCTTTATTGACTTCATATTCAATATTCAGATTTGTACGGTCGGTTTGAGTGGTTGCTGCAGCATACTGAGATTTTATTGTGGAATTATCACTTTCCAGGCTATTGTATTTTTTAGCTTCCTCAAGTGATAGCCAGATCGATGTAATTAGTGTTCCAACAGCAACACCATCCCATTTATAGTCAGACCAGACCAAGTTATCAAAAAAACCTGGTTTATCTTCTTTCACCCCTTTATTCAAAGCTGCTTTAGCAACATTTTCTTTTTCTTCTGCTGCAAGACGTTTTTTATCTTCGATACGCTTTTTTTCTGCTGCCGCTAACTCTTTTCTTTTTTTCTCCGCTTCAATTTTTCTAATTCGTTCCGTCTCTTTCCTTCTTTTTTCTTCATTTACTATTCTAAGTCGTTCCGCTTTTTTTATTCTTTTTTCTTTCTCTATTTTCCTAAGTTTTTCTTCCTGCAATCGCTTTACTTCTTCTATATCAACACCAGACACTAACGCTGGAGACATTTGTGTTGTGGTTGGATTTTGAATTCCAGAATATAAAATAACCATCTCGTTTTCAGGGATGCTGACATGGAAATCTTTATTGCGCTCATCAACCAGTGTTAAGCCCTTGACAGTTCCAACTTGAGTTGCACCGTTTGTGGCGTCGACAATAAATTCGCCATCTTTATTGATGACTTCAACTGAGCCAGTAATAATTTTTATTGAAATGCTGCTGCTGATTTCAGTTTTGACGAGGATTTTCCCGTATAACAGCTCGATATTGAAGGTAGTATTGGTCGGTGAGCGTACTTCTCTTCTGATTTGTACCCGACTGTTTGATAGTTGGCAGATTTCGTTACTACTGGACAACATAGTGAGTGAGAAACAGGCGAGTCCCGTTTCATCGACAATGATATCGTCCTGATCAAGAATAAAAACCCCTGAGATATTTATAGGCTTGTCCTCATCATTTCTTTGAATAACAACATTTGGTAGAACTGCAGCTGCAATTCCAATAATATTTTCCTTGTTTTCGTTATTATCCTGCGAATAACCAATAGTATTGAATAAACCGATAAACAATGCGAACGGTAGAAAATATTTTAGCATCCGAATACTTAACCAAATTAGCGGCATATAAAATTCTATTTAAACATAGTTGACGATATTAGATCTGACTTTTGAGAGGACAGCCATCTTTTCTTGGGTTTGATTAAAAGTGATTATTTTTGAAACAAATACCAGCAATAATTCAAACCGTCAAAATAATGATGATAGGAAGATGATAGTGATGGTAAGAAATTGCGGTATTGTCGTCAAGCGGTGTTTTGGCTTTTTGATATTTGTGGATAGAAGTGTACCTATAATCTTGTTATTGAAAAAGTACCAAACAGGGCTTCTTATTTAATTAGTATAAGAGGCCCTGAATTTTTAGCGGGGAAGTATTTAGAACTAGGTTCACTTAAAAGGAGTTTAATTCCTTAAGCATTCTTTTGGGATGTTTCATCAGTTCCGGGTTTTTATCTAGATGGATCAGCCCGGAAATTGTCAGGATGCGGGTTTCAATCGCTTGTTTACCTTTTTCATCTGTTGTTTTGACAATTAACAATGATCCCATTTTAACCGCCAGACTATCTATTTTTTCGATGATCAGCTTGAATTTGTCAGTCTCTTTGTCCAGAGCATTCTTACTGGAACTGGTTGTGTTAAATGAGTCCTCAATTTCATATATCTTGTCATAAACACCTGGCAGAGCAAGCTTTTCTAAGGAGACCGCCATTCTCTTGGTGTAAATCTCTGCCTTTTTTTTCGGGTTATAAAAGACGAAACCAGCAGCATTAACAATCTTTAAAGCCCCTTTATATGCCTTGTTTAACAATGTTTTGTTGGTTGTGCCCATGTAGAGGTAGACCGGAAGGTGCCGATTCAGTTTTTGCTGTTTGTAATTGGAATTGATGGAATTAAATGAGATATATTCGTTAAAGGAGTTCTGCAAAATGTAGATTTGATCCTTTAATCGTGTGATCTCTTCTTTCTGATCGGATTCCAATTGCTTAATCTTTGTCTCATAGTATTTGTAGTACTGCTTCATATACTTATTCTTCGGTCCGGCAGCAACCAGCCTTTTTCCTTCTTCGGTATCGGTGAAATTTTCGAAATTTTCGATGAATTTTTCCGCCAGCTCCTGAGCCTGTTTCACGTATGCGGTATCATATTTCCAAGTATTTTTTGGATTCAAAATAACACTGTCGACGCCTTCTACTTTGGTGGGAATATGCAGTCCAAAGGTCGGGAGTTCAACATATTCTGCATTTTCAATCGATCCATCTAAAATGGCTTTGATGATATTTCGGGTCTGTTCCAATTCAATTCTTTTACCGACGCCATATCCTCCACCTGTCCAGCCGGTATTTACCAGATAGGCTGTTGCCCCATGCTCCTCCATCTTTTTGGACAGCTCTTGTGCGTACACTGTTGGATGGAGTAAAAGAAACGCAGCACCAAAAGCCGGAGAAAAGGTTGGAATTGGCTCTTTAATTCCTCTTTCAGTACCCGCTAATTTTGAGGTATAGCCGCTAAGAAAAAAGTAAAGCGCCTGATCATTAGTTAAACGTGATACAGGTGGGAACACTCCAAAGGCATCCGCCGTTAAAAATATGATTTTCTTGGGGTGAGTTCCTTTGGAAACTGGTTTTACAATATGCTTAATGTGGTCAATCGGATATGAAACGCGTGTATTTTCTGTTTTTGATGTATCGCTAAAATCTATTTCACCCGTTTTTTTATTGAAAACAACATTTTCCAGTAATGCATCTTTTTTGATTGCATTGAAAATATCAGGTTCTTTTTCTTTGCTGAGATTTATACATTTTGCGTAACATCCGCCTTCAAAATTAAATATTCCTTCGTCATCCCAGCCGTGTTCATCGTCACCAATCAAATATCGACCTGGATCAGCGGAAAGTGTTGTTTTACCCGTTCCAGACAGACCAAAGAAGATTGCGGTATCGCCATTTTTCCCCATATTTGCTGAGCAATGCATGGCTGCGATATTGTTCAGGGGAAGAAAATAGTTCATCACAGAAAAAAAGCCTTTTTTTATCTCACCGCCATACCATGATCCTCCGACCACGGCTAATTTTTTCGCCAGATGAAATGCCACATAAACATCGCTATTCAACCCATGTTCAACCCATTTTTCATTGACTGTTTTACATGCATTCAGCATAACGAAGTCAGGTTTGAACGTTTTCAACTCTTCGTCTGTGGGTCTAATGAACATGTTTTTTACAAAATGGGACATCCAGGCAACTTCAGAGATAACTCTGATTTTTATCCGGGTGTTTTTATTGGCTCCGCAATAGGCATCGGTGACATAAAGTTTCTGTCCTTCCAATTGATCAGTGCTGATTGACAAAAGGTCATTCCAGACTTCTTCGGTTATGGGTGTATTATCAGATACTGATTTTTGAGGATCTTCCCACCATATTTTATCTTCAGATGAACTCTCTTTAACGATGTATTTATCTTTAGGTGATCGTCCGGTGAAAATACCGGTGTCAACAGCAACGGCTCCTAAATTGGTAACAAATCCCTTTTCATACCCTTCCAGGTTTTCTTCGGTTTCGTGTTTATATAGCTCATCGTATGAGAGATTGTGATAGATCTCTTCAACTTTGTTGATTCCGTATGGTGAAAGATCAAGTTTTGTTTTTTTCATTTTATGAATTCCGTTGGGGATATACAAAAGCAAATTTGATTCTCTTCTTCTAATCCGGACTGAGGATCAAATATTTTTTTCAAATAAATTAAAAAAAATGAGTTGAGAAGAGGATTAAATAGGGTTTGTATATTTCTGTTTAAAGGAAACTTTTTTATTGGGTAGTTATTAAAAACAGGCTTTTTTACTCTTATCAATTGAATTTAATCCAAATAAAGATCGGTTGTCAAACAATCTACTTTGATGAGGATAATCAAGTATATCGATAAAATAGTTGTCCATTTTTATCGATATTCAGGGATTTAAGTCTCAATTATGAATAAAAATGATAAAGGTGCTGAAATTTTAATTGTTTTTCAGATCAACGGGGGGGAAAAAATAAATAAAATTCATGTTGAAGATCATTAGATTTTTGATGAAAGAACAGATAGGTGGGCGGATGATTTTTTCTGGAGGGTATATATTTGCCAGACATTCATTAACATTGTCCGGCATAAATTATTGTTACTCAGTGGTTCCGATGAGTTGCCCCATTTTTACTTTTCGTTCTTTGGTGAGTTCAATAGGGGTAAACCGGTCTTTTTCAAAAAGCAAGATAACAGTACTTCCGAGTTGAAACTGGCCGATCTCTTCTCCCTTTTTATATTTTTTTACGGGGTAAACGGGGAGATTAAACTGGCTACTTTTTCCTTTATTTGAACACAATTCATCGTAATCCACTGAAATTTTCCCAACAATTGTTGCTCCCACTTTAACAACACCAACCGTACCGTTCTTGCCTTCAACGGGGGAAACAATTCGTTCATTTAATGAGAATAGGCCTCCGATGTTCTGCACTCCAAAACTATTCACCGGCCAAAGATTTCCAGAAAAATAGCTAAACCGTTTTACTTTTCCAGAAATCGGAGTATGAATCCTGTGATAGTCTGCCGGACTCAAGTAGAACGTGACAAAGTATCCTTGATTAAATAGTTTGGCATCTTCCTTTCCCACTAAATCTGACAATGAATATAATACCCCTTTGGTTTGAACCAGTAGTCCCTGTTCAATATTTCCGAACTCGGCAATGGTACCATCCACCGGACTAACAACGCCATTTGGGGTTTGATCGATGGGCCTGAGCTCGGGTTTCAGTTCCCGGGTAAAAAATTCATTAAATGTTTTCATGGAGTCCGTAGGGACCTTAAGATCACTTAATTGAATTTTATAAATGGAACTATACAGGTGAATAAATGACATCAAAAGAGGAGACGGAAATTTGAGATTGGCTAAGACACCAAATAATCGGCTGATTAGGTTTTTCGGTAATAGTTTTAAAAACAGATATTTCATATTTTTGATTCCGATAAGTCGAATATAATCTGATTTAGGCAACCGATTAAATATTTCGGTCGCTATACAGAAGATTCTGCGGGGGTAATTCCCAGTAGTTCCTTCAACTGTTCCAGATTAATCGTTTCTGTTTCAATGAGTGAATTCGCAACCATTTTGAGTTGATCAACATGTTTAGAAAGTATCTGTTTCGCTTTAGCATAACTCTCTTCTAACAAATCATGAACTTCCTGATCAACAATTTCCTGTATCTCTTGTGAGGCACCCTCTTCTGAGTTGTAATCCATTGCCAGGAAGTTTCCACTGTCACCTTGAGGTATAGCCAAAGCACCTAGCTTTTTCCCCATGCCCCATGTGCATATCATCTGGTAGGCGATATTGGTGGCTTCTTTTAAATCCCCTTCTACTCCGGTGGAAAAATCTTCCAGAACCAAATCTTCAGCAGCTCTTCCACCCATGGCTATGGTGATGCGAGAAATCAAAGCCTTTCGTTCCAGACTAAGCTGATCCGTTTCAGGTAGGAAAGTGGTTGAACCCAATGATTGTCCTCGAGGAATAATCGTAATTTTATGAATCGGGTCGGTATCTTCCAAATAAAATGAAACCAGGGCATGACCGGCTTCATGATAGGCGGTGGCTTTCTTTTCATCCTCCTGCATGATCATAGATCGGCGCTCAGCTCCCATCATGACTTTATCTCTGGCCCATTCCATATCCTCAATGGTTACACTGGTTTTATTCTGTTGGGCTGCTCTCAAAGCACTTTCATTGACCAGATTTGCCAGTTCAGCACCGCTGAATCCGGGAGTTCCTTTAGCAATTTTTTCCAGGTTTGTGTCCTTTTCCAGTGCGATTTTTCTGGCATGAACCTCGAGAATCTTTTTTCTACCCAAAATATCCGGCAGACCGATGTTTACCTGTCGGTCAAATCGTCCGGGGCGTAACAGTGCAGGGTCCAGAATATCAACACGGTTGGTGGCTGCAATTGTTATAATTCCTTCCGTACCATCAAATCCATCCATTTCCACCAGCAGGGCGTTCAGTGTTTGTTCCCGTTCATCGTGTCCACTTCCGACACCGGCTCCCCGGTGTCGACCCACTGCATCGATTTCGTCGATAAAGATAATACAGGGTGCGTTGCTGTTTGCTTCCCCAAAAAGATCTCTGACCCGGCTGGCACCCACTCCCACAAACATTTCCACAAAATCAGATCCGGAAATACTGAAAAAAGAAACACCGGCTTCCCCAGCTACGGCTTTTGCCAGAAGTGTTTTTCCTGTTCCGGGAGGGCCCACCATCAAAACACCTTTAGGTATTTTTCCTCCTAATCTTTGGAATTTTCTGGGATCTTTTAAAAAATCGACAATCTCTTCCAGCTCTTCCTTTGCCTCTTCAACACCAGCCACATCTTTAAAGGAAATATCCATAGACTTTTCTTCAAACTTTCTGGCCTTGGATTTACCAATAGACATTATTTTACCCGAGCCCGGCATTTTCTTCATCATGAATACCCAGACGCCGATTAACAGAAGTAAAGGTCCCCATTGAAGTAACAGTACAAGGTACCAGGGGGTGCTTTCTGCATCCTTAATCTGAATATGAACTCTTTTTTCTCTGAGGGTGGAAATTAAAGTGGGATCGTAACTGCCAACTGTTTGAAATTGTTTGCCTGAAACACTGGTCCCTTTAATGATATCCCCTTTTATTACAACGGTATTAATTTGCCCTCGATCGAGTTGTTGTAAAAAATCGCTGTAACTAATTTCAATATCTGAAGATGAATTCCATTCAAAATTATTTATCAACGTAAAAAAAAGAACTAAAAGTGCGAGGCCTGTTAGTAAGGATCGGCTATTCATCGTTTTTCCAAAATGAAATTTTTAAATTACTATGTGTTTGAAAGAGGTAGTTATTTTTGTCTGTCTATTTTATTAGTATACTGCCATTTTGCTAAAGAATTCACTAAAAAATTTTTTCATTTAGAATTTTGAGATTAAAACCAGTACCATAGTTAATATTTATTGATAGTGATTGGAGCAGATAAAATCAATTTATTTGAACGATTCACTAAGAAAACGAGTGATTTCTAGATATTTTGATTCACTGATTTGTTTCAAATTTTTCAATCGGTCAATAATTTCGAAAATCGATATTAGCGCATGTAATTTATAACCCTGTTCTTCCAGTCGCTCTTTACCACCTTGTTCTCTATCAATTAAGACGATTACATCCTTGACAACCAAACCAGCTGATTCATATACAGTGAAGGTTTCAGTTTTTGATTCTCCGTTGGTAATAAGGTCATCAATAATTAATACCGTTTCACCTTCTTTCCATACGCCTTCGATCTGTTGTGCCGTTCCGTACTCTTTTTTTTCCTTTCGGCAGTAAACCATGGGTACACCCGATTCAAGACTAAATGCGGTTGCAATGGGTAGCGCTGTATAAGGAATTCCGGCGATTCGATCAAACTGAAGACTGCTTGCAGGTTGGGTTAACAACGATGCAATATCTTTCAGGAGTTCAGGGAAGCTGATCAGAATTCTTAAATCCAGGTAGATGGGGGAGATAATTCCTGATTTGAGTTTGTATTCTCCAAATTTAACAGCACCTATCGAGATGAGTGCATCGATAATTTTATTTTTCATAGTATTTTTAATTCCTTAGTTTTTGATACACTTCCTGATATTTTTGAATGGTTTTCTGAATAATCTCATCTGGAAGTTCAGGGCCCGGATATGTGTGGTCCCAGTCAAGCGTCTGCAGGTAATTCCTGATAATCTGTTTATCATAGCTGTTTTGAGATCGTCCGGGTTGATATTCATCCGCTGGCCAGAATCTTGAGGAATCAGGGGTCAAAATCTCATCAATCAGGATGATTTCTCCATTTAGTATTCCGAATTCGAATTTTGTATCTGCGATAATAATCCCTCGTTGCAATGCATATTCAGACGCTTTCTGATAAAGATTGAGGGATATTATTTTTACTTTATCGACAATATCCTCACCGATGCTTTTTTTCAGCTCATTTTCATCGATATTCATATCATGTCCTTCTTGTGCTTTGGTTGAAGGGGTGAATATAGGTGTTTCGAGTTTTGCTGATTCTTTTAACCCTTCCGGTAAACGAATCCCACATATTTCACCGGTATTTTTATAGTCACGAAAGCCAGAACCGGACAGGTAACCCCTTACAATAGCTTCCAGTTCAATCATCTCTGTTTTCCAGACCCAGACAGATCGACCTTCCAAGATATCTTTATATTCCTGACATTCAGGAGGGAAATCACAAACATTGGTTGAAATTAAATGATTTTTTATCTCTTTACTAGAAAAATTAAACCAGAAATTGGATATCTGATTCAGCAGAATTCCTTTTCCCTGAATCAGGCTGGGAAGAACCACATCAAATGCTGAAATGTTGTCTGTTGCGACGATGAGTAGTTTGTCATCAAAGTCATATACTTCTCTAACTTTACCTCTTTTAAAAAGGTTCAATTTTGGGCAGAGTAATTCAGTTTGAATGGGGGACATTTTATTGATTTATTGAGGGTTTAGAGTAAATGCGTCCAATTGTAATTATAGTCAATGTTTCATATTTATCCGGTATCTTTTTAAGTGATGTTAAATTAAATAGATACTATCCAGAATGTAAGCTTTCAAGTGATAATTAACATTCCATAGAAAAAAACGAATATCAGGGAATAGGCCAGATTTGATTTTGACTGAATAACTCTATTTGAAAGTTTAAAATTGCAAAAGTAAATACAAAATTTTATTTTGATAGCATTTTTATGAGTTTGGCTGATAAAAACCATGGTTGGATTTTTAAATTAGTTCTACAATAGGTTTAAAAATTTGATATTGATTTGAAAGGTGATTTTATCTGGATTTAAGTCGTTTGAAACCCAGAATTGACTAAAGCTGTAAGCTGGTTGCGATTAACAATATAATATTGCAAATGAGATAGTGAAATGGATTATTTACCTATATTTTTAGATATTAAGAACCAAAAGTGTCTGGTTATTGGTGGTCAGGAAGAGGCTTTTGTTAAGACGACACTTCTTCTTAAAGCGGGTGCGAGAGTGGTTGTTATTGCGCAATCATTAGGTGCGGCCTTGCAGAATTTGAAAGAGAAGAATCAAATTGAGCATCAATCAGATGATTTTTCTGTCTCTGATCTGGAAACTTGTAAAGTAGTTATCGTTGCTTCGGAAGATATTGAGTTGAGGAAAAAAGTCTCATCAGCTGCGCAAAACATGCATGTGCCTGTCAATGTGGTTGATGTCCCGGAACTTTGCAGTTTTACCATGCCATCTATTGTTGATCGATCTCCTTTAATCGCAGCGATTTCCACCGGAGGTACTTCTCCAACATTGGCAAGAATTTTACGGGCTCGTTTGGAGGCAATGTTACCTCAATCATATGGCAGCCTGGCATCTTTGGTTGGGGTATTTCGGGAAAAAGCCAAACAGATTATCACCCACAAAGATGAAAGACGTCTTTTCTGGAATAAAATATTTGCCAGTCCAATTATCGAAATGTTTTTGTCTGGTAAAGAAAAGGAAGCGGAAAGAGCCATTGACGAGGAACTTGAAGCCTGTAAAACGAAAAGTCAATGTATCGGGCAAGTATGTCTGGTAGGGGCGGGTCCAGGTGACCCTGACTTGTTAACACTGCGAGCACTTCGTTTAATACAGAATGCAGATACGATTGTTTATGACCGGTTGGTTTTCCCTTCAATTCTGGAATATGCCAGACGAGATGCTGAACTGATCTATGTGGGTAAAAAAAGTGCCAATCATATTGTACCCCAAGATCAAATTAATCAAATATTGGTTGATTTGGCAAAAGAGGGGAAAATGGTTGTAAGACTGAAAGGGGGTGATCCTTTTATTTTTGGTCGTGGTGGTGAGGAAGTCGAGATGTTGATCGAATCCGGAGTTGATTTTCAAGTTGTTCCTGGAGTAACCGCGGCATCCGGTTGTAGTACGTATGCAGGGATTCCATTAACACACAGAGATTATGCGCAGCATTGTGTTCTGGCAACCGGTCACTTGAAGGATGATGGAACGGATCTTAATTGGCAGGGGCTGGTAAAGTCAAATCAGACGGTGGTACTTTATATGGGAATATCCAATATCAGTACTATTTCCAGTAAACTGATAGAACATGGAATGTCCCCTACAATGCCGGCAGCTATCGTACAGAAAGGAACAACAAAGAATCAAAAAGTATATGTGGGAACGGTGGCGGAACTTCCAAACATCGTCGCCAATAACGATGTGAAGGCGCCGGCCTTAATTATTATTGGGGAAGTGGTCAGTCTTCATCATAAGTTAATGAGTAAAAACCTGATGAGAAGCTGATTCTATTAATACTCTGTCGTTACTCCTGCAAATGTAGATACTTGATGATTTCTTTGCGGGATTTCGGCATGACCACATCATTAATCCAGTCTTCTTCTGCAGTGATAGCGCTGGATTTTATAACTTTTACGACCATACCATCCTCCAGGATTTTATTTCTGGGATACCGAACACGGTCAATGATTCCGCCCGCTGCTTTTAATCCCAGTTTTGAATGAACCATAAAGGCAAAATCCAGAATGGTTGATCCGTACCTCAGTTCGATAATATCTCCCGCCGGTGTCATTGTCTGAATGGTCTTTTCTTTACTTCTTCGAAAGACATCTTCAATTCGAATCGTATCAGAAGCAACATCCATATATAGTTGCAAAAATTCCCGGTAGTTTTCAGAATGATAAATACCTTCGTTAATTAAGGTTAAAACCCCCTTCCGGTTGTTTTCATGGAATTTTGTGGTCACAATATGAATTTGAATTTGCTCACCATTAACAACAACCTTTGTGGAAATCCCTCTCCATCCGTTTGCTTTCGGATTTGAAATATAATCATAAATATTTAAAGGGACGGAACGAAAATTGGTGTGGATGTTTCCCAGGACTTTATAACATCCCATTGCATCATGAGTTTGAATGATGATGGAATTCAATATTTTTACAATTTCCTGCCGATCATACAGAAATTCTTGTGGTTTAGCATATTCAGGTTCAACTGAATGTACACTATCTGGATCAACATGGGTGGAAATGTTTTCCACAATTTGTTGGATTGCGAGTTGCCTTTCCTGATAGAAATTGACCAGCTCTTTCGAAATCTTTTGAAAAGCAAAAGGATATAGTTGCTTGAAGATGAGGTTGTTTAACTCTTCTTCGATTTCGATTAGTCCGAGTCCATGTGCAATTTCGCTATAAATGGTGGCGGATTCCTGGCAAATGCGGCGCTGTTTTTTTCTTGAAAGATAGTTGAGATCCGATAGGTTATCCAGACGATCTAGCAATTTAATTAAAATGACTCGAAAATCAACACTTCCCAATTCGATGATTTTTAATAAAGTAAGGTGTTGATTTTTTATAACTTTTGTGAGCGCTTCAACTAGATCAAATACTGTCTGACCAAAAGTTTGAAGTAATTTCTGCTGGGTTAATTCCTTTGCCTGCTGTCCCTCCGTGTCTTCAACCGTATCATGGAGTAGTGAGGAGACAACTGTATTGGTATCTAAATTATAGTCTGTTGCCTTAGTTGCAACTCTGACCGGATGAATAAAAAAGTAATCCCCGTTTTTTCGGTATTGACCATGATGAGATTTTTTACCAAACTCAATCGCTTTTTTGATAATATCAATATCAATTTTACCATCGTTTTCAGCTTTATCGAGTAAAATCTGTATGTGTTTGTCCAGGTTCTGTTCAGGTGATGTCATATACTTTTCTTCAACGGGTAAGGTAAATCAGGATGTTTTCAATTAGTACAATACGCTTTGTTGGCATCCCTTAAATAATGTCTGGGAGGGAGTTGGAATGATTCATGTTGTAATCGTTTGAAAAATTCACATGCCTGATGTTTGGTATTTTTTGCGACATGATGAAACCGGGTTGTTCTGGGCAGTAGTGATTGTGTTTTATTGAGAGATTGAATCGCTTTTTGGCATTGGCTGGCAGATAATTTTAAATAATTGACTTCATGAGTTCTTTTAAAACTACGATAATATGTTTTACTCCATTTGATTTCTTTTAGTGAATTTTGCATTCTGGTATTAAATCTGACTAATTCGTGCTGTTTCTCTTTGACACTTTTTTGTACTTTAGTTGTATTTGTTTTTTGTGTAGGAGTGGTACCCGGTCGAATCGTTTTTGGTTTCTGTGCTGCCGGTCTCGTATTTTCCTGTCCTATCAGTGGATTGGAAAATAAAGAGACGAATAATAAAAATATACAGAGTTTATTTGTCATTCAATTAGGGGATGATTTAAATCGTCTTGTAGGGTCAGGAAAAACCTGGCGGTAACTATGTTGAACAGTGATCTGTCTTCGACAACGAATATTGGCCTGATTTGCTTCAGATCTTTAATTCTCTATGGACGTTTCATCCATTGGAATGAATTTGGTCAATATTGAATTGTCCATTTGTGATTGGATCAAATCCAGTTCAGCTTTTGAAATATAGACCCTTCGATGGTAGCTTAAAACAGGGTTAAATAAACTGACTTCAATTATGTTTTCTGCTAATTTTGTCTCAATCCTGTTTCCAATTATTTTGTCGGTTCGTTTGAGATCTTCAATCAATGAAATAAGCAGTTTTGCTCTTTTAAATAGCTTAAATTCCTTTGCCTTTGAAAGAGTAAAAAAGTTTTTATTTCTCGATATTCTTCCGTCCCGGATACCCTCGATGAGGTGGCAGATTTCATTGATTTCTGGCTTGGATGTGTACAAAGGTGCCTCTTTAGTTAAAGATTATTACAAACCTGTAAGTTAAATTTCTTATTTTTTGACTTACAGGTAAGAAAATAACCGTTTTAGTCTGGCTCCATCATATCATTTTTTTTGGTTAAGTAAACTATGAAATTTACCAAATCACCTAAATATCTTTGTATAAAAGCAATGCCATTAAAGCCATTCTTATCCAAACGCCATTTTTAGCCTGTTCAAAATAGATCATTCGGGGATCACTGTCAACTTCAGGGTTGATTTCCTGCTCTCGAGGAAGGGGGTGCATAACAATCGCATTTTCCTTGAAATATGGCAGAGTGGAATTATCAATGCGGAATTGATTGATTGCTTTTGAATATCTGTCCATATCCAGAAAACGTTCCTTTTGTACGCGGGTCATATATACGCAGTCTGATTTTTTTACAGCTTCATTAAAGTTTTCTTCTTCATGGTATTTTATTTTATTTTCATCCAGAAACTGACAGATATCATCGGCCATCCGACACATGATTGGAGAAACGAATATAATTTCAACCTTATAAAACCGAGCCAGTAGATAGCAGAGACTTCGTACGGTTCGTCCATACCTTAAATCACCGACCATACATATAGTTAACCCATTGATATCTTCAAAATGACGCTGTATCGTATATAAATCCAGTAAAGCTTGGGTGGGATGTTGCCCTGCACCATCACCGGCATTTAAAATAGGTATGGAAGACATTGCCGCCGCTCTTTTGGCTGCTCCTATTTCAAAATGCCTCAGCGCAATAATGTCTGCATATCCTGAAATGACTTCAATGGTATCTTCTAAGGATTCCCCTTTGGAAAAGGATGAGAACTCTCTAGCGTTTTCTGTTCCTATGACCTGCCCCCCAAGTTGTAGCATAGCAGATTCAAATGAGAGTCTTGTTCGGGTAGAGGGTTCATAAAAAAGAGTTGCCAGAATTTTTCCAGTTAATTGATAGGGTCTTTGGTTCAATCTCATTTGGTCCGCTAATGAGAACACTTTTGCTAAGAGGGGTTCATCAAATTGTTGAGATTCAATTACATGTTTTAGTTCAGTCACGTCAGATAATTTGTAAGAGGTTTACGGTTTAAAAAACTCAAGTAATATGGGTAGAATTCATTAATCTCAAATATTTTGCTAAGATTATAATGAATAACTACATTAGTTTGGTCTAAATCAAATTAGCCTACCCATAAAAACCGGGTTAGGTGGTTCCATTTTCTCCTGATTTTTCAGGTAATTTCTAGCCAAATCTACTCTGAAACAATTACAAGATCAATTTGATTTTCATTTTTTTTAGATAAAATTTGACTGACATTTACAAATGGAATTTTGATGTTAAACTGATATCGTGTTTAAATGAATAATATTATGTGCATTTTTTTCTGGTATCTCAATATCGTGAGTTATCCATAAAATCTAAAACAGAGTTAGTCGATTATGAATTTTAAAAATATAGAAAATTCCTGGTACTGGGAGCTGATAATTTGCTGTTCAATTGATTCTTTCGAATTATTATCTTACTACTTGTTTGAAGAGGGTGCCTCAGGGATTGAAGAGCTAGAAGAAGATGAAAACATTATTCGGTTAAGGGTATATTTCCCATCAAATATTAATACGCCACAGCTGTTATGTGGGAGAATCGTTGAGTCGATAAATGTGCCAACCGATGGTTTTGAGATTGTATCTCAGGAAAAAAAGAAGTTTGAAAATTGGCATGAAAACTGGAAAACATATTTTAAACCACTTATAATTGGTCAATCCCTTGTTGTACGCCCACCTTGGGAAAAACCACACCTCGATAAAAAAGAGATCGTTATTAATCCAGGTCTTGGTTTTGGAACCGGTTACCATGAGTCAACTAGCATTGCGCTTCAATTGTTTGAATGGGTATCAAATCAAAGAGACTCAAAATCAGTTGTTGATGTAGGAACCGGGTCCGGTATTTTAACTATCGCCGCTTTTTTACTGGGAGCTGAAGAGGTAACCGCAATTGATATTGATGAAGAAGCACTCAAGGATGTGCCGAATAACCTGAAACTATCCGGGTTAAGCGAAAAAAACTACACGGTTTTAAAGGCTGAGCCCAAAGATTTGGACAAATCATACGATTTAGTGATTGCAAATATTGAAGGACATTTTTTAAAAGAAATGCCTAATGAACTCAATCAATTGACTAAGCCAGGTGGTTTCCTGGTGTTAAGTGGTATTCTGGCAAAGGATCAAACATTTTTTCAGACCGATTTTCAAAATCAGATGAATCTTATTAAAGAAATTCAGATAAACGAATGGTATGGTCTTGTATTACAGAAAGTATAATTCAATATCGGTAATTAGCAGGTGAGTCGTAATGAGTATCGTTTAATCCATTTAAATTTTATAATAGCTGGACTAATTTGGATTAAGATATCTAAAACCAGTAACTGAATTTAGTGTACTGATAAATGTTATGGCAAAAGAAATTATATCCTATTTTGGAAATCCTCTACCATTTGGTGTGACATATTCAAAAAACAGGCATAATTTTGCCGTTTTTTCTCAAAACGCATCAAAGGTCATCCTTCAACTCTATTTTGATAAAAGTGATACCCCGTCACTTGAGTTGAGTCTGGATGCTGAAATTAATCGAACCGGAGATGTTTGGCATATTGGCCTGGAAAACCTTCCGGAAAAATTTTATTATACTTATCGAGTGGACGGACCTTGGTCAATTGATGAAGGGCTTACGTTCAATCAAAACAATGTCTTGATTGATCCCTATGCAAAATGTATATCGGGCATGGAGACTTGGGGGGAAAGAACGACCTCATCTTTGAAGGGATTTGTTGGAGAACATGAGTTTGATTGGGAAGGTGATCAACCCATCAATAGACCCTTAAAAGATACAATCATTTATGAGATGCATACCCGAGGTTTTACGGCGGATCAAAATTCCGGAGTGAATAAACCAGGGACATTTCAGGGAGTGGTTGAGAAAATTCCCTATCTGAAGCAATTGGGGATTACGGCAATAGAATTATTACCGATACATGCATTTGATGAAACAGATTGTAAATACGAAAATCCCTTAACTCAGCAAAGGCTTTTCAACTACTGGGGATACAGCAGTCTTGGCTTTTTTGCGCTGAAATCATCATATGCGGCTGATAGTGAAGAAAATGGCGCACTTATTGAATTCAAAAATCTTGTGAAATCGTTGCATTCCGCAGGGATTGAGGTTATTATTGATGTCGTTTTTAACCATACGGCGGAAGGAGGATGGGACCGATCATTCATTAACTTCAAAGGATTAGAAAACAGTATTTACTATATACGCGATGAATCAGGTGATTATATAAATTATTCAGGATGTGGGAATACATTGAATTGTAACCATCCCGTCGTTATGAAAATGATTTTGGATTCTTTGCGGTATTGGGTAATCGAAATGCATGTTGATGGATTTCGGTTTGATCTGGCATCTATTTTTTCCAGAGATTCCAGAGGAGTGGTTTTGTCATCGCCTCCTGTGTTGGGTTTAATAGCGGATGATCCTCTGTTATCAAAAACAAAGCTCATTGCTGAAGCATGGGATGCTGCCGGTTTATACCAGGTTGGAAATTTTCATGATTCGCAGCATTGGTCAGAGTGGAACGGTAAGTATCGGGACGTTGTTCGAAGATTTTGTCAAGGTGAATCCGGTCTTACCGGTGAAATAGCGACTCGGATTTCGGGGAGTGAAGATTTGTATGGCCATTCGGGGAAAAACCCCAGTCATTCAATCAATTTCATCACTTCTCATGATGGTTTTACCTTGATGGATCTTGTTTCATACCGTGTGAAGAATAACCGGCCGAATGGAGAAAAAAACCGTGATGGAACCGGGGATAATTTTTCAGTAAATTTCGGTGTTGATGGTGAAACTGATGACTACAGTATCAATGAGAGACGTCAGCAGCAAATGAGGAATATGGCAGTTATTCTTTTGTTCAGTCAGGGAACGCCAATGATTTTGTCAGGGGATGAGTTTGGGAATTCACAGCGGGGAAACAATAATGCCTGGAGTCAAGACAATGAAATATCCTGGTTGGATTGGAATCTCATGAAAAAAAACCAGGATATGTTGCTGTTTTGGCAGAAACTGATCGAATTTCGTAAATCTCATTCACTGTTTACCCAAGCGCACTTTTTTACAGGTGAGAAAAGTAAAGTTTCCAAAATTGCAGATATTAGCTGGCACAATCAAACGGCTTATCAGCCTGATTTTGATAAAGCTTCATGTTCACTGGCATTTATGATGGATAGTCAGTGCGGAGAAAAAGATGAAGGAACAATTATCTATGTTGCGATGAATTTTGATAAATCTATTTTGAAGTTTGAAATACCTGAAGTTGAGTCAAAAATAGGTTGGCAGTACTTATTGTCTACAGCTGATATTCAGGATTATCTTCAGGATAGAAGTATCGCATTACAGCGAAAGCAGTCGTATATTGATGTCGATCCTTTTTCCATAACGGTATTGGTGTGTGGTTATTAGCGGGTATTATTCATGACTTTAGTAAATAGACTATTCTCTTAAATTAATTGATTTTTTCTATTATAAAAGGAGTTATATTGGAAAACCAGATTAAAATAGCTGTCTCCTCAGCAGTGATAAATAATTATCCGAATGTGTATTCAGAAAAATTTAAGACGGATATGTTTACAGAGACAATTAGAGTGAACTCAAATACAGGCGTTTATCGTCAATGGGATACAACCGAATATATTTGGGAAACAATATTCGTTCTAGATCGTTGAGGTAGAACTGCAGGATTTTTGCCATTTTTCGGTGGAAAGAATATAAGTTAAAATCCGGTTGGCCACTTCCTCTTTTGATAAAAGGGGAAGTTCCATCACATCAGAATGATTAATTAACATGACTTTATTGGTGTCGGTGTTAAATCCGCTATTTTCTGCCAAAATATTATTACCGATAATTAAATCGAGATTTTTGTTTTTCAGTTTTCCTCTGGCGTATTCTTCCAGTTTTTCACTTTCGGCCGCAAAACCTACCAGAAATTGATTTTCTTTTTTTTTATCTCCCAGTTCTTTCAGGATATCCCTGTTTTTCACCAGATTTAGGGTGAGCGTGTCCATTTTTTTTGTTTTGTGGGGATTCGGATTATCAATTCGGTAATCGCTAACCGCAGCGGCTTTAATGATCAGCTTTGAGTTTTCGGCCCTTGTCATAACAGCGGTATGCATTTCACTGGCTGATTTTATTCTGACCAATTCTATCCCGGATGGTGGAGAAATTGCGGTTGGGCCTGAAATTAAACAGACATCACCCCCCATTTCCTGACAACATTTTGCCAGGGCAAATCCCATTTTCCCCGATGAGTCGTTGGTCAGATACCGCACCGCATCAATTCTCTCTTGGGTGGGGCCTGCTGTGATTAAAACCTGGGTATTTTTAAGTGGTTTATTGTTTTCAATATCTGGGGCGCTGCGATTTTCAAACGACTTTTTAATGATGTTGACGATTTTATCCGGAGCAGCCATTCGACCGGGACCGATGGATCCGCATGCGAGATAGCCCGATTCCGGATCAATAATATGAACTCCTCTCTGTTTCAGAGAATTAAGGTTGGATTGTACCGTGACATGTTCCCACATATGGTTGTTCATAGCTGGGGCAATAAACAAAGGCGCTTTGCAGGCAAGTAGTGTTGTGGATAATAAGTCGTCTGCCAGTCCAATAGTGGCTTTTGCAATAATATTCGCTGTCGCAGGAGCGATGAGGAAGGCGTCTGCTATTTCCGCAAGTTTAATATGCCCAATATTACTCTCCTCTTCCAGCGAAAACAGGTTTGATAATACCGGACGGTTGGAAATCGCTTGAAATGTCATGGGTTGAATAAATTCCTTTGCAGATTCAGTCATTATCACCGTTACATTTCCACCAGCGTCTCTAATACCACGGATGATATCCAATGATTTATAACAGGCGATTCCACCCGTTACTCCCAGAACTATTTCCTTATTATCCAGCTTCATAGTAATTTCCCTGTTTATAAAGTACTAAATTATTAATATTGCTATGATGTATCAATCGCATCAAAAAATATAATCTGCTTTTAGATATTAATTGTGTATCATCAATTATTTTAGTTAACAATCAAGGATAATTAAACCAATAGTAATTTATCTAATAAATTTAGAATACTATAGAATAATTTATGCTGATAATTTTTGATTATTTTAGAAAAAAAATTAAAAGAAAGAATAAAGCAGTCCAAACAATTGACGATATATATGGAAGTTGGTATTATTAAAGTTTTTTAAATTTTGGGGAATAGTGAGCTGTTTTTGTAAGATACTTTATCCTGGGTTTTAAAAAAAAAGTGCAGTAAGAAGCTTTTATTAAAGCTATGTTATTGGAATAATAATTGATTGATAGGTGCGGAAAATGAATTTTACGGTACAATATCGTGAAGGAACCGGAAAAGGATTCAATCGAAAATTGCGACAGCAAGGTCTCACTCCAGGTATTATTTATGGAATGGGAGATCCTGCGCCAGTATCGATGAATACAGATACAACTCTTCGGTATATCAAGTCCATGAAAGGATCGACAAAAGCCTTTCAGATGGAAATGAAGTCAGATGATGAAACCAAGAGTAAGCAGGTTATTATTCAGGATTATCAAATGAGTAATTATGGAGATAAGCTTCTTCATGTTGATTTTCTTGAAATAACTGATGAAACGCAATTAACAATTGAAGTCCCAATTGTGGTTAAAAACGCTGAAATCTGTCCAGCAGTGAAAACTGGAGGCGTACTGCAAATTATACGTCGTTCAATTCCTGTTCAGTGTACAGCCAAATATATTCCGGAATTGATTGAAATTGGTGTGGAAGCACTTGAATTTGGTGAGAGTGTTCATGTTCTGGATATTGAATATCCGGAAGGTGTAAAGCCGATTGTTTATGGTCGGAATTTTACCGTTGTGACGGTTGTTGGTAGAGCACCAGAAGAAGCAGAAGCAGAAGAAATTGAAGGATTGGAAGAAGGTGCTGAAGGTGCTGAAGGTGAAGTAGCTGCTGAAAGTACTGAAGGTGAAAAAGCCTCTGAATAGGTTTAAAGGTCTAAAATTGATTATTATATAAGTATGAAGCTGATTGTTGGACTTGGAAATCCGGGGGAGAAATATCACGACACATTGCATAATGTGGGCTTTTCTGCTTTGGACTCTTTAGCGAATAAGCTATCGCTAATGAATTGGACGATCCGGTTTAAAGGGTTGATTCATCGGGGGAATTTTGAAGGACAACAATTTATTCTATTAAAACCACAAACATTTATGAATGTGAGTGGAGAATCGGTTTTAGTGTGTAAACAATTTTTTAAGATCGATTTGAGTGATATTCTGGTTTTATCTGACGATATTGATCGCCCTGCGGGGCTTTTGAGGTATCGATTCTCTGGAGGACATGGAGGACATAACGGATTAAGGAATATTATTCAACTTTCTGGAGACAACCAATTTCATCGTTTAAAGATTGGAATCGGTCGACCTGAAACCAAACAGAGTGTTGCTAAATATGTATTGAGTAAACCATCAGCGGATATTCAACAATCCATGGATGAAGCAATAGAAAACTCAGTAACATACCAGCTGGATTTTTTAAGGGGTTTGCCTATCCAGGTTCAACCTCAGAAATAGTCTGTCTCGTATACATTCTACTGTTTTTATCTAAAGAGGATGGTGACTGGTCATATTTTAGTATTTATAACAGAACAATCTGTTCTGTTTTTTCCTTGCCCGGACAATCTGGGTTGTAACTCGTGAGGATATTAAATCATGTTAAAAAGAAATAGTTATGAGGTGATCATGGTTATTGATGCTGCTTTGACAGAGGAAGAGAGTCAGGTAGTGATTGATAAGCATAAGGAAGTGATTACCAGTACAGATGGCGTTATCAAGTTTGAAAGCAGCTGGGGTCGTCGCCGGTTGGCTTACGAAGTTCAAAAAATGAAATCAGGTATCTACCACATGTTTTATTTGGAAGGTGATGGAAATACGATTGAAGAGATGGAACGTCAATTTGGATACGATGACCAAGTCATCAAGTTTTTTGCCATCACTGTAGATGATCTCGAAAAAGCATACAATAAATTTGAAACTTTGAAAGCAGATCCTCAAAAAACAGCGAACTTAGTCTCAGAATCTTTAGGAGCTTGATATGTCTAAGAAAAAAAAGAAGCATTTTTTCAGAGAAAAATTGCCAACGCGACCCTGCCCTATTACCAATGCAGGAATTGAAGAGATCGATTTTAAGGATGTGGAATTGTTGAAAATGTTCATTACTGAAAAAGGGAAAATAATTCCCAGAAGAATTTCAGGGTTGAATGCCAGATCTCAAAAAAGATTGACTAGAGCGATCAAACAGGCAAGAAATATTGCACTGCTTTCTTTTGCAGAAGGATATGTGGCACAAGATGAAGCTCAGGAATAATTTTTTAACGTATCTTAATGGAAAGGAAACAAAATGAAAATAATCCTTAAAGAAGACGTTTTTAAGCTTGGTTCGCTAGGGGACGAAGTGGAGGTCAAAAGTGGTTATGCAAGAAACTTTTTGATACCTCAGGGAAAAGCGTTACTTCTCAATCGGGAAAATGTAAAACAGATTAATCACCATAAAAGTATTCTGGCTAAAAAGAGGGCGGATGCCATTCAACAGGCAAAATCGTTTGGCCAGAAGATTGAAGAAGCAGAACTGGTTTTTACCATGAAAAGTGGTGAAGCCGGCAAGCTTTTCGGTTCAGTTACCCAAAAGCATATTTTTGAAGCTCTTCAGGAACTTGGAATAGAGTTGGATCGAAAAAAATTGAATCTATCGGCTCCAATTAAAAATCTGGGAAAACATACGATTCCTATTAAACTTCATACGGAAGTTATTTCGAATCTAAATATTAAAGTCGTTGCAGAAGTTTCGGAAGAAGATCCTCAAGCAACAGATGAAGATTCAGCCGAATCAGCAGACGTTTCTGAAGCAAAGCCCGTTGAGGAAACACAAGAACAGGAATAGAAAGCTCCGT
>Ga0307989_1000494_pt1 | contig 25841 bp, 26 predicted proteins | sample EllFjometagen185_FD_203164 | JGI IMG/M metagenome (GOLD analysis project Ga0307989, IMG submission 203164) | Marine microbial communities from Ellis Fjord, Antarctic Ocean - #185 | ecosystem: Environmental > Aquatic > Marine > Unclassified | place: Southern Ocean | collected 2014-10-08 | reverse complement strand
AAACTCTCTCATTATATTTTAAGCAATTATCAATATTAAAACCTATCCACAAGAAATGCGGAGTCGAAGACTCTGTAATTTTTTGTGGAATAAAAAGAACAATTCGGGCGTAGCCCTCCAAATACCTAATCCTTCAAAGAGAGTTTGCCTGTACGACATAAGAAGCCATATAATTCACTCGCCTCTTTCCTAAGGGTATCCTGCACATCTTTCTCTATAGCAGTTACATCTGAATCACAAGTATCCCCAAACATGTCATCTATGATAGCAGACTTTCCAGTATCATAACGACCAGCCGAATCAACTTTTTTCCCAGAAGGCAGTTCAATAGTAAAGTCAACATGATACAAAGGTGAGTTGTTACTTGTTGCAGTCAAAGTAGTATATCCATGTAATCTCACGTCATCTTTTTCTAAAGTTATCTTCTCCAATGGCATACAATTTAAAAAAATCAAAGGTTTATATTTATTTAGGTTATAATTATCAGTTTCTAAAACCGAACCTTGCCCCAAAAATCCAAACCTCTCCCCAACTCCCGATGCCTTCTCCCATAAGCCTCCAAACCCTCACCCTTCATCACAGCATCAACCGCCTGCCGCAAAGCCGTAGCCCCAACCCGCGTCCCATCAGGATGCCCATGACATTTATATAGTCTATTGTATAATTATTAAAATGAAAAAATCATACCATTTATGGGAAAGTTATATTCCAGAAAAAATTACAGTAGATCTTACCACAAAATCAAAAGAAAACTTTGCAACCCTCATAGGAAAAGATATATACAAAATTGCAAACAAATTAAAAATAACCCCCGCAAGAATATATGATTATTTTTTTACTCAATCTTCCCAGATTCCACTAGATAGTCTGATTAAGATTTCTAGTTTTTTCAATATAAATCTAGAAGAATTAGAAAAGGATTTTATTAGCTATAAACATAAATTAGTGCCAATAAAAAACTCCGTCTTTAATCCAATATTGCCATTAGAAATCTCTCCTTATTTCACATCTATTGTTTCTCATCTCTTTTTTGACGGCAGTCTTCCCAAAGATGGAAAGGGAGCATATTACAACCAGAAAAGAAAGAGTTCTATGGATTTATTTACAAAAAAACTTACCAAAGTTTTTGGCGATATTCAATATTCAATAACCAAAGATCATAGGGATGTATTGAAATGTAGGTTTCCAAGAATTACTGGAGAAATTTGTAAAAATATTTATGAAGTAGAAACCTTTCATGGAAACATAGCAAGAATACCACAAACAATATTCAATCTTGATAAAGATAATCGTAGCGCATTTTTTCTTTCAGCAATATTAGATGAGGGATCTATTGCATATGATGGGCACATAATATTTGGAGTAAACAATAAGCCATTATGTGAAGATCTAAGAATTTTTGGTAAAGGACTTGGTCTAGATATCACCGAGATAAAAGCGAAGAAAGATACCAAGTTTTATTATTTTCAGATCAAATCAATAAGAGGATTTTATAATTTTGTTGAAGAATTTTCAAATAAATATCCCCTAATATCTCTTAATCATAAATTTGAAAGATTAAAAAAATCCCTGGAAATAAAAAATCAAAAATTTGAGTATACAAAAGATTTTTCAGATAAAAGAAAAGGTATAATTCTCAAAGAATTATCAGAACATAAAAAGACAATAAATCAACTAGCATCAAAATTGTTAATTCCTCCAAGAACAATAAGGAGATATATGTATAATCTCATGGATAAGAATAAGGTAGCAAGAATAAAAATCGGAACAGAATATTACTATTCAAAACTTTAACTTAGGAAATTTTTCCAAAACTTCTCTTAATTCCAAATGATTCTTCCCATAATGCTCAAGTGTCTCCCCTTTCATTACAGCATCAACCGCCTGTCTCATTCCCATAGCACCAGCCGCACTTCCTCGTGGATTCCAATGAATCCCACCACCAGCCTGAATGATAATATCCTTTCCAAAATTCTTCATCAGATAAGGCACATGCCCAGGATAAATCCCACCCGAACAAACCGCAAACGTCGGCTTCAACCCAGCCCAATTCTGCTCCAACCTATGCGCAGTCTTCGAAACCCTCATCGCCTCAATCTCCTGCCTAATCTCCGCAACCTCACGCCTTCCACCCTTCATTTTTCCAATCCCAGTCCCAATATGCAAACTGTCCGACCCAGCCATCCTAGCAAAATCAGCAACACACATCATAGAAAGCCCATGCTTCGGATTCTCAGTAAAAGCCCCATGCATAGCCCGATGCGAATGAATTCCAAGCTTCGAATTCTGCCTCAAAGTTTCAAGACTAGCAAACCCAGCCGTAATCACATCATGCATAACAAACTTCCCACCAAGCTCCTTCACTAAATCAGCCCGCTTCAACATCAACATAGCCTCCGCCGTCACATTAATAAAATAACCCTTCCGCTCCCCAGTCTCCTCCGCAGCCTTATCACACATCTCCAAAGTCTTAGCCGCTCGAGCCTCAAAACGATTAAACTTCTGACTCGACAAATTCTCATCATCCTTAACCAAATCACAACCACCAACCCAAGAGTCATAAGCAACCTTCGCATGATCCCGAGTCTTCAACCCAAGCTTAGGCTTAACAATAGTCCCAACAAGCGGCCGATCCTTCACCTTCAAAATCCTCCGATACCCATCAATCCCAAACCTCGGCCCAGCAAAACTCTTCAATAACTTCGCAGGAAACTTAATATCCTCCAACCTCAAACCCTTAACACACTTCATCCCAAAAACATTCCCAGCAACAGAACTCAAAATATTAGAAACAGAATTCTCTTCAAACAATTCCTGCGGATAAGCAATCTTAACCCAATCTCCAGAAATAGCATAAGCCTTAGCTCCTAACTTATTCACATACTTCCTATTCGAAGAAACCGGCGTCCAAGTCCCAACACTAGATTCCAAAGCAACATTATTAATCGCCTCCTTCAAACTCATCCCCTCCGGCGTCACCCGAAACAAACAAATCAAATCGTTCCGCGTCGGCTTATACCCCCGATCAATAAACGGATATTTACTTCCCATGATTCCTCGCACAATTTATTTTTATACCATGAATTTCTCTAACAGTTTCAGCTTGAAACTTTTTCAACTCCACGACATCTCCAGCAACAACATTCAACTTATTCATCTGCCATCCATAAGCATAGCAGGCAGCAAGAACAGGATAATATTGAACCAATAAAGGAGTATTAATAACACCAGTAATTTTCAAAATAGTCCAAACAACAATACTCGCCAAAGCAAAATACGCCAACCAATCCCAAACAGATAATTTACTCTTCACCATCTTAACCATCCAACCCATCAAGGATATTTAAAACTTCCCCAATCTCCCTAATAACAAAATCAGGCTTCTGATAATCCTCATCCATATCCTTAGCCAACGAACCCTGCTTAATCAAAACAGAATCCATCTGAACAGCATTGGCTCCTTCAATATCATTCACAGAATTATCCCCAACAAAAATAGAGTCATGCCAAGAAACATCCAACTTGTTCAAAGCCAACAAAAACATAATAGCATGTGGCTTCTCACTTCCAGCCTCCTCCGAAGTCACAAGTACATCAACATATTTCGTAATCCTCAACTTATGAATCTTCCTCAACTGAATATGCGTAGTCAAATCACTAACAATGCCCACCTTCAAACCTCTCTTCTTCAACTCTTTCAACGTAGCCAAAACCCCCTTCCCAAGTTTCATATTCTTCAAAAGTGTATCCCAATAAGCAGAATAAAGTTTCAAAATCACAGAAGGATCAACTGTACTATGAGTCTTCTCAATCAACCTCTGAAAATAAAGCACACGATTATGCGACGAAGCCGAACCAGTCAACTCACGATGAATCTCAGCCTTAGAAATTTTATACAATCTACTAAACTTAACAAAAGAAATATTTATCTCATTCTTCAAAACTCCATAAACAACTTTAAGCGCCTTCTTATGCGGAGCCTCATAATCATACAACGTATTATCCAAATCAAACAAAACCGCTTTCTTCACCATCTCAAAACTAATTACTTTCTATTGCTAATAAACCTTTCTTTAAACTTCAAAATCTTTCCCAAATAAACCCGCTCCGAAAAAAATCCCCTCTTCTTCCAACAACCATTCAAAGCCCCAATCTGCATCTCCGGAATCAAATGATAATGCAAATGCTCAACAGACTTTCCAACCTCTTTCAAATTCCCCTCACGATAAAGCACCGTCACATTCTTGTACTTCTTATGCAACTTCCGCATCCCCCAATAAATCAAATCCTCAACACCCTTCTTCTCCAAAGCACTCATAGAATTCAAAGTCTTTCGATGCCGAATAGGAGTCACAATCAAATGATCCCTACAATAAGGCGCCCGAGCCAAAGTCAAAACGGCAAACCTGTTCTTTTTAATAATCTCCTCTCTATTCAAAACACAAAACGGACAAACCCTATTTTTACTCAACCAATCTTTGTAAAACATAATCTATAAAACCCAAAATACTTTTTATAATTACCGACTCCGCCCAACCCCAACCCGATCACAAAATCCCGCAACAGGACAAACAGAACACCAAGGCGAAACAGGCAAACAAGTCTCCCTACCAAACTGAACAAAAGCCGAATTAAACTCCCGCCAAAACCTCTTAGGCAAAACAATCATCAACTCCTTCTCGCTCTCCTCCGGCGTCCTAGTCACAATCCACCCCAACCTATTAGGAATCCGATGACAATGAATATCAATCGGCAAAACCAACTGCCCAAAAGCAAACGCCAAAACAATATTCGCAGTCTTCGGCCCAACATGCTTAATCGAAATCAACTCATCATAAGTCTGTGGAACAACTGAATCAAACCGCTTAATCAAATCCCGCGAAACCTCCTTCAAAGCAACAGCCTTCTTATTAAAATGCCCACTCCGAAAAATAATCTTCTTCAACCGAACCATAGGCAACTTAACAATAGCCTCAGGGCTATTAGCAACCGCAAACAAATCCCGACTAACAACATCCGTAACTTCATCTCGAGCCCTAAGGGACAATAAACAACTAATTAAAATTTCAAATGGAGTAGCATTCCCCCGCATAGTGTTCAAAGTAGTAGTAGACCGCGGATACTTCCTCCCAAGAATATTCATAGTCCTAGAGATGTTAACTTTACCCATAAAAAGTTCTCCAGTTGCACAAGTTCCCATGCTCAGCATGAGCTTTTCCAATTGTAAAGCAATTGAGCTTTTCCAGCGAAGCTGAGCCTTTCCATTGATAAGTCAATGAGTCAAGCGCCTCATCCCTCGCCCTCAGCGACAACAAACAAGAAATCAAAATCTCAAACGCCGAAGCATTCCCCCGCATCGTATTAAGAGTAGTAGTCGACCGAGGATATTTCTTCCCAAGAATATACATAGTTTTAGAAATATTAATCATTTTTCAAAATTCTCTTAAAAAATAAATTCTCCTTATCACCCTTGCTCATTTTTTCCAATTCATAATCCTTTAAAAGAACAATAAGTCTTTCCTCTATGTTTTTTATGGTTTCTGCGGCTGATCCCATTCCTGAAACAATAAATATCATAGAAAGGTTGGAAGTGGTAATCCTCAAACATAAGTCCAAAGTAGATCTTTCGCTATCAATTCCCTTAACAAAGACAACATATTTTTCTATATTTTCTATGATATCATTTATCTTCTCTTTAAAATCTTCAATAGAGCTGATATCATCCAATAAAATTCCAATATATCTATTTAAAATTCCATTTTCAACAAATTGAGCCACATGAAGACCCTGAATTTTATATTTTTTCATAATATCTTCCCTTAGTTCTTGTTTCTTTTCCCGTTCTCCTTTATTCTCCAACTTTCTAAGAACGAGTCCCATTCGAAGAATCATTAATTTTTCTTTATCTTCAATATAATATCTATAAATTTGTAATTCCCCAGAGTTATACTGCTCCTTCGCAATTTCTATATTTTCTTCATCTCTAATAAATTTCAATTTATGGTCTTGAAATTTAACAATCAATTTTTTAATAAAATCAGAACTCCATTCTAATGTTCCTTTAGTCGCACCTTTCGCAATACTTTCTAAAGGGTCAGAGGACATCGGGAAATTCCTCCATATAGTGTGATAATGATAAAATATTATCATCTAAAACAATCACACTACCAGGAAGAATAACCATATTTTCAACTTTAATTGGAATATCAATATATCTATCTAAAAATTTATTACCATCCAAATCCAAAACATACTCCCCATCCGAGCCGAGTCCCAAGCCTTTTAATAAAGCAATTTTTGAGTTTAGGTCAATATTTTTCAAAGATATAGTTTCCATATTAATTTAATATAAGTCCAGTTAATAAACATTAGTATTTATTATTTTTTATTCCATCAATTAACTCATTCAGTTTAGAACTATTAGAAAAAATCCAAACCACCTTCCCCTCTTCAAACATAATCTTATTCGACCTCTCCAAATAATCAAGAATCAACTTAAACGTCTGATACTGCATCTTCTTCGGCAAGCTCCGCCACAATTCCATCCTCATAGGATAATCCTCACTCTCCTGAATCGCCCGCTCCACCATAAGAATCGAATCCAGCTTCGGATAATGTAAAATATTCATTTTCTCCATTGTATAAACTTATACAACAGACTTTTTAAAACTTTCACCTAAAAATCTCAAAAGGACTCGCATTCCCCCTCATCGTATTAAGAGTAGTTGTACTCCGCGGATACTTACGTCCCAAAATATCCATAGTCTTAGAAATGTTAATCATTCTTCTCCAAAAAACATTTAGTAATCCGATGATTTAATTTTAGGTTATCAATATCCTCTACGACAAATTTTATATTTATCATCTTCAAAGTTAGATTGAACTTTAGTAAATCCAACAAATGCAGCTCCCTGTTCTCCATTGCTCGGACGATAACATACCTTGGTACCATCAATAGATTCTACATACTTCATGGCCTCTTCCATATCAGGTGCAATATTCAAAGCCCAAAGCAATCCAGCTAATTCATCAGGAGTTTTTTCAGTTGTTTTTTCATAAATATCAAACAGAGATAAGAGTTCCCATACTTTACTATGACTTCCTTCAACATGGCGCAGGAAAGTTTTTGCTCCATCCATTATTCTTTCTTCAGGAGTCATATCCCCTTCACTTCTTGATGCTCTTGAAAATAATGTTTCTAATTTATCCATAATATTTCAAAATAATTTTACTTTAAATACTTTTCGATAGTTATTATTTTAAAGTCATAACAAATATATAGATTATTATCAAACCTTCTCCAGAACAAACCCATCCCCACCATCCCTAACAACAAACCCCTTCTCCAAAATCAAATCCCGCAACTCATCACTCCTACCAAAATCCTTCTCCTCCCTAGCCTTAGCTCTCTCTTTAGCCAACTTCAAAACATCCCCCGGCACCTCAACCTCATCCCTAGCAAACAACCCCAACCCCAAAACCTCATCCATCTTCTTAACACTCAAAACCTTCCCCTTAGCAGAATCATCTCTCACAAGTTCCCAAACAACAGCCAAAGCCCCAGGCATATCCAAATCATCATTAATTCTTTCTCTAAATTTTTCAACAGCTTCATTATTAGTCTCCCCATCATCCTCAATCCCAACGCAAACATTCCTCAACTTCTTATAACTATTAACAGCTCCCTGAATCGCATCCTCACTCCAAGTCAAAGGCTTCCGATAAGAAGCAGTCAAACAAAAATACCGAAAAGCCAAAGCATCAATCCCACGTTTCTCCAAATCCGAAATAGTCTCAATCTTCCCCAAACTCTTCGACATCTTCCCACCCTTAATATTCAAAAAAGCCCCATGCATCCAAAAATTCGCAGGCTTCACACCAAAGCAACAAGTCGACTGCGCAATCTCATTCTCATGATGAACCGGAATATGATCCTCGCCACCAGTATGAATATCAAAAGTCTTCCCCAAATATTTCTCAGCCATAGCCGAACACTCAATATGCCAACCCGGAAATCCAACACCCCACGGACTATCCCATTCCTGCTGCCTCTTATCTTCAGGCTTCGAAAACTTCCAAACCGCAAAATCAGTCTTATTCTTTTTCTCACCCATATCAATTCTCTTCCCCTCTTCTAAATCCTCAATCACCTTCCGCGACAACTTCCCATAATCAGGAAACTTACTCGTATCAAAATAAACCCCATCACCAGTCACATAAACAAAACCCTTCTCATCCAAAGTCCTAATCATAGCAATCTGTTCATCAATATGCTCAGTCGCCCAAGTCCACTTCTCCGGTTCAATCAAATTAAGCTTCAAAAAATCCTTAACGAATGCATCAAAATATTCTCTAGTAACTTCCTTAGCAGTCTTCTTCTCCTTAGCAGCGGCCTTCTCAACCTTATCCTCACCTTCATCCGCATCACTCGTCAAATGCCCAACATCAGTCACATTAATAATATGCTTAACCTCAAATCCATCAAACGCCAAAACCCGCTTCAAAATATCCGCAAAAACATAAGCCCGAAAATTCCCAACATGAGCAAACCAATAAACAGTCGGCCCACAAGTATACATCCCAACCTTGCCTTTCTCGATAGAAACAAAATCTTCTTTTGTTCTACTCAGTGTATTATACAACTTTAACATAAAGGTTCTAAAAATCTAACACTTTTAATTCTTCCTAATCTCAACACAAACACTCCCACCAACACCCAAATTAAAAACCTCACTCTCCCCAATCCTAACCTTCCCCTCACCCTCATGAATATGTCCACAAAAAACATACCGCGGTTGAAACTTCTTAACATAATCCAAAATCACCTTACTCCCAGCATGCTTCCCTCTGTAACTCTTCGGAGCTTCCTTCCAAGTAACCTTATCTAAATAACCAAAAGGCGGCTGATGACAAACCAAAATATCAACCTTCCCAAACCTCTTCAAAATCCCCTTCACTTTTTCACTTGCCTTCCTAGCACTAGCCAACTTCTTTTTGTAATCTCCAGGCTTAAACTCCCGAACCCAACACTCATCAACAAAATATTCCAAGAACCCAATCCTTAAACCACCAATCCGCCTAACAACATTCTTCACAATATGAGTCCTAGCATCATCATCAATAATCTTCCGAGTCGCCAAATTCTCAAACCCATCCTCCTCACTCCTCTTCCTAGCTTCAGCAAAAGTAGTAATTCCAACATTCCCCTGAAGACTATAAACAGGAGCATGTCTAGATAGAGTCTTCAAAACACCCAAAGTAGAAAAATGAATCTCGTCATGAATACTCTTCTTTTCCTTAATCCCAATTTCTTTCTCAGGCAAACCTTTCTTCTCCCTCTCAAGATTATCAAAATGAATCTTCCGAGCCAAATCGACCTTTCCCAAGTCCCCAGTCACCAAATAAAAATCAACATCCCGAGCAACCTTTCTAATCTTCCCCAAGTCTCCATGCGGGTCCCCAATAGCACAAATTTTAACCATCCAATCAAAACAAACCCACAATTAATAAAACTTTCCAACCCAAAACCCTAAGCCGTAATCTGAATAAACATCTGATCAGTAGCATAAGCCTGGCCATTCTGTCTAACAGAAACTCTCACCTTAAATGAACACAAAGGAGCACCCTCAGGAATCTCTATCAATATCTTTTCTATATCTTCTCCAGCAACAGGGATAGAAATTCCACTTCCATCAACTCCCTTCATCCAACCAAGAATTTGCGCCTGACTAAGTCCACATTCCAAAAAATTATCAGGAGTAATAGAATAAGAAAAAACAGCATTAGAAGCATCAGCACCTTTCAGTAAGTTTTTTATTCTAATAGCAAAAGCATTAGGACTCCCAATCTCAACCTCAAAAATATCAACAGCAGGATAAATAACTAAACCCTTATCGTCCCCATAAAGCTTAGCAATCTCAGAAGAAATCTGGTCTTCATTCAAGTTAGCAATACTAGTAGCCCCACTAAAAATATTTTTAATCAAAACCATTCCCAAAATCAACATAGACATAGACAACACAACAATAACAATCGTCCCAATCGACATCTCAATCGCACCACTCTTTCCTCTCATAACAAACAACAGTATCTTTTATTTATAAAACTATTCATCACAATACAAAAAAAATGGGGCTAGGGTGAATCGAACACCCTCCACCACGGTCTTCAGCCGTGTGCTCTCCCAATGAGCTACAGCCCCATAGAAGAAAAGAACTGATTTGAGTTTTTAAGTTTGTTGCTGATAAATAATAAAGAGTGGGACGATAGGCCACGTTCTGTCAAACCCTTGGAGAATATCCAATGTCCCATCGAAGATGAGCTTTTCCAGTCACTAGTGACTGAACTTCCCCATTGACGAATCAATGAGCCTTTCCATCTCTGATGAGCCATCCATTATCGTGCTCGATAATGAAGAAGGTTTGTGCTAACATCTGACTAAGCCTGTACAAGACCGAATTAACGGCTTCCAGTTGCATCAACCAGGAGGACTCGTTCCAGCCGAATTTAATCGGATCGTCTCTATCTTCCTTACCACGCCTCGCGACGTAAAGCTTTCACAGTTGGTCTATCCTCATATAACTAAATACACAAGAGATGCGCGGACCTTCCTCAATAATCCAGAAATCATTTAACATTTCTTTCGCCAATTAGACGGAATCATCGACAGTTAGCTGTCCCACTCATAATAGCAAGCTATTACAAAAACCCAACAAAATCCCAAGTTATAAGCTTAACTATCAACACAAACTCCCCTCAACCCGAAAATCAACCCAACCCTCATCATGCCAAATCTCACTCCCCTCAACAATCACCATCCCAACAAACTCGTCCCCATCACAAGACACAACATAATCAGAACAAACCAAACCCTCACAAATCGCCCGCGTATAACTATAATCATCCAAAATCACCCGACCCGTAATCCCATCACCAAATTCCCAAGCTAAAACAGCCGCAGCAAAAAAACCCAAAACAAACAAAATCACCAAGACAGCTTTCTTCATAATAATCATAAATAAAAACAAAATAAAAACCTATCTATTTTAAAACCATGATACTCTCGTCACAAAAAATACTTTTCAAAATATCAATGAAAAGAACAGTATAAAAAATCACTAACCTTTCTCTCTTAATCAAATTTATCAGAAGATAAAAATTTGGCTTTTAGTAAATGCATGCTGAACAAATCGCAAAAGCTCAATGCTTACACACCATTTCTATCAACGCAGTCTTTTACTGCGGCCTATATTACCTCGTTTTGCGGACTGCTTCGTGCTTAGATGCTTTCAGCACTTATCAGTCTACAGCGTAGCTGCCCAGCCTGCTCATAACAACTGGTAGACCAGAGGCTGCGAACCCACGTTCCTCTCGTACTGGAGGGTCCTTCCACTCAGGTAATAACACATCTAGTAGATATCATACAAACTGTCTCACGACGTTCTTAACCCAGCTAACGATCCCTTTTAATGCGTGAACTCCGACACCCTTGGATGCTTGTGCACATCCAGGATAGGAAGAGCCGACAGCGATGTAGCAAACCGCCCCGTCAATGTGAACTATCGGGGGCGACAACCCTGTTATCCTTGAGGTACCTTTTCTGTCATCATCTTGATCCATTAAAAATCATAGATGGTTCGTTAAGCCCAACTTTCATTCCTGCATTTCTTGCTGTTCAAAATACAGTCAGACAAGCTTTTGCCTTTACACTCTACTCCAGATTTCCGACCTGGATGAGCTTGTCTTTGGGCCCCGCAGATATTCTTTCTGCGGGGTGCCGCCCCAGCCAAACTGCCCGCCAATTGCTGTCTCAAATTTCTCAGATTAGTGGACCTATTAAAATTGGGTAGTGTTACACTTTTGCTCCACGTTAGCCGAAACTAACGCTTCAACGCTCCTACCTACTCTGGGCAATCATAATAAATTCACAACAACAGGTTGCAGTAAAGGTCTACAAGGTCTTCGCTTCCCACTAGACGACACCGGCCTTTTCACCGGTAAATGATTTCGGAGGGTGCAAGTTAGGGACAGTGACAACATCGTTAAGCCGTTCATGCACGTCGCCATTCAGACGACAAGGCATTACGCTACCTTAAGAGCCTCATAGTTAGGCCCGCCGTTTGATGGGCCTTCGCTCCGTTGAAACAGAGGTTTGGACACCACCACTGGGCAGACTTCACCGAGCATACTAGTCCTTTCGGAATTGCGCTCAGCTACGTTTTTGGTAAACAGTCGTGCCATCCTTGTTACTGAGATCTACTCCCCCACACAATGAATCATGCAAAAGAATAGACATCCCTTCTACCGAAGATACGGGACTATTTATGCCGAATTCCCTTAACTTGATTAACCCTTCACGTCTTAGCCTTCTCAGCTAGGGTACCAGTGCCAGTTCTTGGTACTGCTTGACTCTTTCTATTTTCTAAACTTTTCACTGACTCTTGGACTCAGCGGATAAAAACAAGATTCGTAAATTTCTCTTCATTACAATCCACAAACTTCTCTTGTTCGGTACCTCTCGGCACTCCACCTATCCGAAAGCGATTTAGAAACTTAACAAAAAAGTCAAGTACAGGAATATTAACCTGTTCTCCGTCGTCGTACTCAGTTAAGATACGACTTAGGTGCAGACTAACCCGTGGCTAATTGATAGTGCCACGGAAACCGTACCCTTTCGACGTCTTTCGGTTCTCAGAAAGATCAGATCCTACTCACACCAGGATTCGCATTACTAATCGCTCCAGCATCGCTTACGCGAAACCTTCTGCGCAATTAATACGCCTGCTTACCATAACATCCTTTACTGGATGTATCCGAAGTATCGGTAATTTACTTTAGCCCCGTCCATTTTCGGGGCCACAATTCTCAATGGGTGAGCTGTTACGCTTTCTTTAAAGGATGGCGGCTTCTAGACCTACCTCCCCACTGTCTCAGAATTATGACTCCCTTCGTTACACTTAGTAAATATTTTGGGACCTTAACTTCGGGCTCCCTTGTTCGGGTTTCGTGACGGCATCTTACATGCCGCCGCTGTTTCCGGCGCTACGCAGTTTATAGGTTCTGAGTTAGAAAAGTTTCCGTAGCAAAGTTGCCCTGCAAAACTTATCTGTACTTTACCCCATAAACAAACTACGCCGAACTATACCTAGGCATATTTCAGCAGGAACCAGCTATCGCCAGATTAGAGTGGCTTTTCACCCCTATTCCCAAGTCATCCGAGTACATGCACGTAACAACGGTTCGGACCTCCATTTCTCTTTCAAAAAACTTCATCCTGCTCAGGAATAGATCATCTGGCTTCAGGTCTTACCCTTGTGACTAACGCGCTTTCACACTTGCTTTCGCTTCGCCTTCCTTTTTTAAGCTCGCCACAAAAATAAACTCCCTGGCTCGTTCTTCAAAACGCACGCTACAACTCCTTAAAGCCGTAGCTATTTTGTAACTATTAGATTTCAAGTCTTTTAACTCACTTGTGAGTGTACTTTTCAGCTTTCCCTCGCGGTACTCGTTCGCTATCGGACTTAAATTACTATTTAGGGTTAGGAGTTAATTCTCCCATATTCAGACGACTAATCCAAGTCGCCCTACTCTTTTAGCACCTGATATATTAACTTCGCCTACGGGACTATCACCCTCTAAAGTGTTTCTTTCCAGAAAACTTCAACTCGTTAACTTAACCATTATGTGCCACCACATCTCTTACTCTGTTTCCAGAGAGATTCAGCTTGCCCTCTTCCCTTTTCGCTCGCTGCTAGTAAGGGAATCATTATTATTTTCTTTTCCTGCCGGTACTAAGATGTTTCAATTCCCGGCGTAACTTTACCTTTCGGTATAAACACGTTTCGCATTCGGAGATTCCGGGGTCAAAGGTTGCATGCACCTCACCCGGACATATCGCAGCTTGCCACGTCCTTCATCAAAATTTAAACCAAGCTATCCATCTAATAGTTTCATAGAATCTATCTTCTGATTTGATCAATCAAATCAATTGATTTGCTTGAGTAATAAATTACTCAACCAAAATCATTTATTTAGATTAGATACCCTAAGGTATCTAACCAAATGTCTATAGTGATTTTTTATACTGTTCTCATCGAATATAAAACGGGGGTTAGCCGTTATTCTCAAACTCCACAAGACAACGTCGTTGCCTCGCTTCTTTGTTTTCGTTCTGTTCGTTTCCCGAAGGAAACAATGGACCTGCCGTGAGTCGAACACGGGTCTCCTCGGTGCAAGCGAGGTATTATACCATTAGACTACAGGCCCTTTCAGACCTGAAGACTATTCAAGTCCCATACAATAATGAAACTAGATGATCAATTCTAACTCTGAATATTTGCTTAATAAAATTTAAAAAATTTAATCTGATTTCTCAAAATAAATTTATAGGAGGTGATCCATCTGCAGGTTCCCCTACAGATACCTTGTGACGACTTAACCTACCTTGTCGTGAAAAGATTTTTCCCAAAAAGGGCTTCATCCCTTCACAACTCGGTTGGTTTGACGGGCGGTGTGTGCAAGAGACAGGGACTTATTCACCGGACAGTGATAATATCCGATTACTACGAATTCCATCGTCATGAGGCTGGGTTGCAAGCCTCAATCTGGACTGAGATAAGCGTTAGGGGATTAGCTTCTCCTCTCGGAGTCGCATCCATTTGAACTTACCATTGCCGCGCGCGTGTAGCCCAGGGGATTAGGGACAAGCCACCTAACGTAGCCCGCACTTTCATCCTTGTTACCAAGGCAATCTCAATAAAGTACCCATTTCTGTAGTAATTATTGACACGGGTCTCGCCTGTTACCTGATTTAACAGGTCACTTCACAGCACAGGCTGACGTCGGCTTTGTATCTCCGCTCAGCGTGTCAGGTAAGCCCTTTAGACTGACCTTCATCCTGCTGTCGCTCCTGGTGAGGTTCACGGTGTAAAATCTGATTGAACCGCACGCGTCACTCGTTGTATGTCTCCCCGCCAATTCCTTTAAGTTTCGATCTTGCGACTATACTTCCCAGGTAGCTCACTCTTCGCCTTCGCTTCAGCACTGAATCCTCCCGAAGAGGGCCCAATGTTTAGTGAGCAGTGTTTACTGCCAGGACTACACGGGTATCTAATCCGTTTTGCGCCCCTGGCCTTCATCCCTCACTGTCAGATTCGTCCTCGTAAGCTGCCTTCGCTCATTGTTAGTCCACCGAGGATTAACACATTTGACCGTTACCCCCGGCGTACTGCTTACGTCTACCGATCTCTAGCCGCTCAGTATCTCCTGCACTTCACCACGCTTGAGACGTGGGATTTCACAAGAGACTTAAACGGCAAGCTACGGATGTTTTAGACCCAATAAAAAGGGATGCAACTTGAACTGCTGGTATTACCGCGGCGGCTGGCACCAGTCTTTCCCAGTCCTTATTCTCCCGGATTTTTACACCGAGAAAAAGCTTTTCTAAACGAAAAGCACTTTGGTTTGCATTATCACACTTGCGTGCATTGTAAATGTTCCGCGACTGCTGCACTCCGTAGAGCTAGGAATAGTGTCTCAGATTCCTTCTCCGGGCAACTCCGCTAAGAGCCCGTAATGATAATCGCCTTGGTAGGCAGTTACCCCACCAACAAGCTAATCATCCGCAGACTCATTCTTGAGCACGAGTTTCAGGGATCTGCCTTTCCAGGCCGAATCCCCTATCAAGTGTTAGCCACAGTTTCCCGTGGTTATCCTTGACTCAAGAGTAGATTATCTACGTGTTACTGAGCAGTTCGCCTTCCTATTAAAAGAAAAGACTTGCATGTCTAAACCCAAACCAAATAGCTGCATCCTCCAGCAGGATAAACTGGAATTAAACAAAATTGTTCATTTATGATTCTGCCTCAACAGAGGTACACCGAAATGGGTGCTTAAGAATCAAATCCTACGTTCTTTCTTCTCAAGAAGAAGAAAGAACTTTTTGCTTCCAAAAGATTAAAGGTAACCTCTTGGAATTTGCTATCATAATAAAATATATGAATGATATCTAAATTAATTTATACGAACGCACTGTTCATATTTTATTTAGAAAGATCGCTCCATCACTTTAAGACATAATAAATTCAACAATAAAATTGTTGAAAAATACATAACTAGAATTGATCATCATCACACCCGACTCAGTGGTCCGGCGCTCATTCTAGCCTCAAAATTATCAATTGAAGCCTTGGATATTATCTCCAAAGTTTTCATTTTGTAATATTATCCGCAAAAATACTTTTATAAACCTATCGTACCCCAAAAATAATTTCACCGACGGACAAACACAATTCCTTTCAAAACCTTCCAAATCTCAAACACAACTAAACCACTCATCCCAGCAGCAACACTAATACCGAGCATAAAAATACTAAGACTCACAAACCCAAACATCGCTCCAAGCCCAGAATAAACCAATCCCAAGTGCAAACCTCCCGAAATCAGAACAGCCCAAATCAAATACCAATTATTAAAAATACCAGTCGAAAAAATACTCCTATCTGATTTGCAAGAAAAAACAAATCCCAGTTCAAAAAAGATCGCCGTCGTGATAGCCATCGTTCGAGCCACATCCAAACCAAAATTATCCAACCCATAATTAAAAATAAAGAACACAGAAACCACCATCAACACTCCAGCCAAAACAATCGAGCCCCAAATCCCAGACAACAACTCATCATCCTTCGGACCACGCTTCATGACATTTTTCTCAGCAGGCTCAACAGCCAAAGCCAACGCCGGCAAAGAGTCCGTCGCAAGATTCATCCACAAAATCGCAAGCGGCAAAAACACAAGAGGCCAACCAAAGATCAAACCCAACAACACAACAAAAACTTCCCCAACATTTGCAGCCAACAAAAATTTAATGGACTTTTTCAAATTATCAAAAACCCGACGACCCTGCCGAACAGCCTTAATGATGCTCGCAAAATTATCATCCAACAAAACCATGTCAGAAGAATCCCGAGCAACATCACTTCCACGCATCCCCATTGCAACTCCAATATCAGCCCGCTTTAAAGCCAAGATATCATTCACACCGTCGCCAGTCACCGCAACAACTTCACCTTGCTTTCTCAAAGTGTCAACAATCCTAAGTTTCTGTTGTGGGGTAACTCTAGCAAAAATAGTTTTCGTCCGAACAATATCATCCCACTCATGCTCACCCAATTTCTCAAACTCTCCTCCCTTAATAACCTCCCCAGTCAAACCAACCTTCCTCGCAATCGCAGCCGTAGTCAAAGCAGAATCCCCAGTAACAACCTTAATCCTAATCCCAGCCGCAATAGCCTCGCCAATAGCCTTCTTAACTTCCTTCCTCGGAGGATCAATCATCCCAACAAACCCAGTAAAAATCAAATTATTCTCAGCCTCTTTCTGCGACACCTTCCTAATCTGCCGAAACCCAAATCCCAAAACCCGCAAACCTCGCTTCTCCATATCTCTAGAAATCTTCACCAACTCAATTTTTCTATTCTTAGAAATCAGCCGAATCTTCCCATCAACAAACTCCTTAGTGCATCGATCCAAAACCTTCAACGGAGCACCCTTAACATAACTAGTCTTAATCTTACCACTAGTCCGAATAAGCGACATCATTTTCCGCTCACTATCAAAAGGAAACTCCTTGACCCGAACATTTTCCTCAGTCAACTTTTTCTTATCAACACCATTCTCTTTTCCCTCTCGAACCAAAGCAACTTCAGTCGGATCACCCAAATAATCATCACCCTCATACCTCGCATTATTACACAAAACACCAATCTTCAAAACCATTTTTTCTCCGACCGCCGACCGCCGACCGCCGACCTCCGAAGCATACACCTCATCAACCGTCAACTTCTCCTCAGTCAAAGTCCCAGTCTTATCCGTACAAATCACCGTCGCCCGACCCAAAGTCTCAGCAGCAGGAAGCCGACGAATCAAAACATTAACCCCATACATTTGCTTCACAGCAACAGCCAACGTAATCGCAATAATCGCCGGCAAACCCTCAGGAATCGCACCAACAGCCAAACTCACACCAATCAAAAACATCTCAATAAAATCTTGCCCCACCAAAATCCCAATTCCAAAAACAATAGCAACCAAAACCAAAACAGCAATAGAAACATTCCGCGAAAAAACATTAACCTTTTTCTCCAAAGGCATAATCTCACTCTCAGTCGTCTGCACCAACTCAGCCAACTTCCCAAACTCTGTTCGATGCCCACTTTCAACAACAATAACTTCAGCCCGTCCCGCAACAACAACCGTCCCCGCATAAACCATATTCTTCCTCTCCGCCAAAACAAGATCCTTCTTCAGAATTTCATTAATCTTCCCAACAGGAAAACTCTCCCCAGTCAAAACAGCCTCATTAACTTTCAACTCATCACTCTCCAAAATCCGACAGTCAGCCAAAATTCTATCCCCAGCATTCAAAATCACAATATCTCCCGGCACCAAAAACTTTGCATCAACCTTAATCTGCTTCCCTCCCCTCAAAACCAAAACCTCATACCGTAAACTTCGCCGCAACTTCTCAATAATCTCCTCCGCCTTAAACTCCTGAAAAAATCCAATCCCACCATTGAGCAAAATAATAACCCCAATCACAACAGCATCAACCATATGTCCAACCAACCCAGACAAAATAGCCGCAACAATCAAAACCCAAACCAACAAAGAATTAAACTGACCCAAAAAAACCCTCAGCCTACTCTTCCGCTTATACTCCCGAAGAACATTTTTCCCAAACTTCCCAAATCTCTTCTGCACCTCCGCCTCACTCAAACCCTTACTCCGAGAACTCACCAATTCCTTGATCACACCCCCGGCACTATTCGCATGCCATTCCATCATAAAATAAGCTTTTCAAATATTATAAATCTATTCGAATTAACCAAGTGTCCATTGAAGAAAATTGCAATGCAAGTTTTTTTCAGGAAATATTGTTTCCGTGTCCGAGCGTCTTTGACACGAAGGGAGAAATGCGGCGTCGTAGATGACGCAATTTTTTATGCCCCCAGTAATTATTTGAAAAATAATTCGGGGTACTATTTCGCAATTCAGGTGGAATAACTACCAACTCCAAGCGAAGCGTACTACTAACTACCAACTAGAAATCAAAGATTTCTCAGTATGCCATTCCATAAAACACCGAACATAAACAAGATTATAAACATATCAAAACCCACTCATGTCACAAACTGTCACAATATGTAACATAACCAAAAATCAAAAAAATAACAAACCCAATCAAGCCGGGCAAAGCCCTAAACCAAAAACCAAAAACAAACAACCAAAAACGTGAAGCATCGCTTCGCTCCTCCTCAAACTCCTTCAGCAACAACTTCCCCAACCTTAACAGACTCCTTCTCTCCTTCTTCGCCCATCTCATCCTTAGCTTCCTCATCAGCCTTCTCAGCCAAAGCTCTCATCTTCTCCTCAATAGCCGACTCTCCAGCATTCAACTCGTTTTCCTTCTTCTCTCTAGCCATACGCTTCTTTCGCGGCTCTTCCAAAATTAAAGTCTCACCAACAAAGTCCTCCAAACTAGGCAACTCCTTATCAATTCCATGCGCCTTCATATATTCCCTAGCCATCAACCAGAAAAACAACCCCATAGATTTATTCGACTTATTATTACCAATTATAACAACATCACAATTCGCAGTATGATTATTCGTATCACAAATAGCAGCCACAGGAATCCTAATATTCTTAGCGTCAGCCAAAGCATTCTTGTCCAACCAAGGATCACAAATCACAACCATCTTCGTCTCAATAAAATCATCCAAAACACTGTTAGTCAAAACACCTGAAGGATATTTCTTAGTAAAAGTTCTAACACCAGTCAACTCAGCAAACATCTTAGCGCCTCTCCATCCAGCTTCCCTCTTACAAACAAGAGTCCAGTCCTCAGGCTTAAACTGCTTAATAAAATCAATACCTTCAGCCAACTTCTTATCAACAAGCAAAGTATTCAAAATCGCCAACCCATCAAGCCTTCTTCTATAAACATACTTCCTCATAGTCGGCGTAATAACCTTAGTCCCCAAATAGGCAGCAGTCTTAATATAATCTTCAAGAGGAGTCAAAATCGTCTGATCTTCTTTCTTTGGCTCATTAGCCGTATCATTCTTTTTATCAGGTTTCTCATCCTCTTGTTTATCTAGATTGTTATCTACAGTTGTTTCCGCAACAATAGTTTTTTTTGTTTCTTTATCTGCCATTTGGTTATAATTCCGTCCAGGAGTTTTAGCTACTACCTTTCATAAAAATCTTAAGATTTTTAATGAGTGAAAGTCATAATGACTTACTCTTTCAAGGCCCCGCACCTGATCCGTAAAACAACAACAAATTTCCACTATATAAGTTTGTCGGTATCAAAATTTTATCCAAAATTAAATTTCTTCTTTCTCTTTGAGTTCCATTTCAAGGCAACCTTTAAAGTGAGGGATATTCCTTACATCTGCCCATTCTTTTGTTTTATAGAAGTTTCCATCTCGTATTTTCATTGGCTCCACACCCTTTGCTTCACAGTAAGAAACATAATCAGAATGGTCATCATCTATTGCACCCAGTATACTTGTCATGATAACTACAGAACAATAGAGTTTTTAATAATTTAGAAACTACATTAGCATATAATAAATCAGTATAATAGATTTTAAGAATTTAAATTTTCATCACTTTACAAAAATTTCCATACGAAATTGTAGGCGAAGCCTATGATTTTGCATGGAATAACTCCCAACTACCAGCGAAGCGTACTACCAACTCCCAACTAGAAAAATCACCTAAGTGACTTTTCTATCTCCATCACCCTCTTCAACTTAACCATCCTCTCTCTCCCAAAAATCCCAGACTTCAAAAACGAACCCCCAAATCCGACACAATAATCCGCCAAAATATCATCCATCGTTTCCCCGCTTCGATGCGAAAAAATCATAACAATATCATTCTTCTTGCAATACTGAACAACCTTCGCAACCTCAACAATCGACCCAACCTGATTCGGCTTAATAATCATCGAATTAATCGCACCACCCCGAACCGCCCTCTGCGTTCTCTTCAAATGCGTCGTCGTCAAATCATCTCCAACAATCAAACACTTCTTCCTCCTTCGCTTCACACTCTCATTCAAAGATTTAAACCCGCCAAAATCTTCTTCATCCATTCCATCCTCCAAATAAAAAATACCAAACTTCCTCACAAGCTTCGCCATATAATCCACCTCATCAACCTTATCCCGAATCAAACTCTTATTCTTATAAGTATAATATCCCTTATCATAAAAACTCCCCGCCGCAACATCCAACCCAATTCTCAAATCAAATTTCTTCGCAACCCTCTTCAAAATCTCAAGCGTATCCTCATTACTAAACGAAACATTCCAAGCCCCTTCATCATTCCTCGCAATATTAAGCCTCTTCGCTTTCTTCATAATCAAAGTTTTCGCATAATTATAAGCCCGCAAATTCTTCGTCACAGCCCGACCATAACTCTTCCCTTTCCCAATCAACAAGAACTCTTGAAAGTCCGGTCTCTTTCCATTAACCAACTTCGAATGAAGCCCGCCTCCAATACAATTCCCAACAGGCATCGGCATCTTCGGTCTCAATCCATCATTAACTTCATCATTAATAAATTCCCACAACTCCTTCCCAACATCCGCAGCAGCAGCCCTCAAAAAAACTCCCTCAACAGCATACCAAACATTTCCCCCAAGCAAACCATTCTTCTTCTCAAATTCCAACATCAACTTTTCCAACTTCCCAAAATCTTTAATCTTCTTAATAATAAAATTCTCATGCTTCAGTCCCAAACAAAATTTCCTCAAAAGTCTAAAACTCGCCTTCACTCCACCCTCATTCCAACTCACAACTTCACTCTTCCCAGTCGATTTCCCCGACGGTGCCGAACACTTAAACTTCCCCTCATAACTCTCCAATACAATCTCAATAGTCCACTCCTTACGAGAATTCAAAATCACACGCGGCACCACACTCTTAACAAACATAACACATCAAATCAAAAAGATATTATAAACTTTACCTCAAAACAAAAACCCTATGTGTTACAAGTGTTATAACACATCCACACTTCAAAATCCCACCAAGCCCCGTGCGAAGCACAACCCCCAAAATTCCAAAAAATTTTAACCATCAATTCGAAGAATTAACCACCCACAAGCGAAGCGTCCGTAACTGCAAAGCAATTACTCCAACTCAGCCTTAGCCGCATCAACTTCACTAACATCAGCCTCAACATCATCGCCCTCATCATCAGCCTTCATAGAATCACTTTCCATCATCTCAGCCTCAGTTTCCTTTTCAGCAGCAATCTTAGATTCATCCGAAGGAACATCATGCTCAACCTTAATATTCTCAATAGCTTCCTCATTACGTCTAGGCATAGGCTTACTAACACTAATAGGCAAAACACCAGAATCCAATTCCTTCTCAGCAATCCTCAAAGCATCAAAATTCATAGCATCCAATTCGCTCTCATTAACATCAATCAAAAGCGGAGCATCCATAGAAATCTGCAAACCTCGAGCACCAATAATCCTTGCTCTCTCATACTTAGAAAATTCTTGTTTTGTCATCTTACCCGAAAACATCTTCCCTAATCTTAGGAAACATCTCTGCCCATTTAGATTCAGCCAAGCTCAAAATAGTTTCCATATCTTTACTTGAAATTGTACCAGCCAAACCCTTCTGCATAGCCGTAATCCTAGCCTTACCTTCATTGTCCCCCATAGCAATAGTCAACCTAAACTTCGAAATAGCTTCCTCTTCCTTAGTAACATCAGTAACAATAGCATCCCCAATCTTATGGAAAGTCATACTAAACGATAAAACATCTTTATTCAAAGGAATACCTTCTGTTTCACTATAACCTACAATCTTACTATTATCTTCATTAGCGATAGGCATCCTCGCCCTACCAAGAGCAATCAAAGCAGCCAAACCAGCAACATCCATCAAATTCCCGTCATCATTAACAGCAAAAATATCAACAAACACCTGGTAAACTTTCTCGCCTTCCTTAATACATAAAGCCTTCATATCAATAAAACCAGACTCTCTAATTCCTCTATCAATAACTCGAGCAAGTTCAACAGAATTAATTCCAGGCCTACCAGTATCAAACTGTTGCGAAGCCATTGGGTGCAACTCAGCACTAGTCATAAAAGTTCCTTGATCAGGTGAATCAGGATAAGGAGTAGCCAAAGCCAAATGAACACCTGCGAAAACCTTAGTCTTTCCATATGTAACTTCAACAGCACTAGCCGAATTTTTACTAACATCAAACTTAACCTTAATCTCTCTAAACTCATCAGCCTTACGACCATCAAGCCTCTTTCCCTCATTAGCATAAGACTCAATCTTCTCCCTCTGCAAATTAGGCATAATAAACTTACTCATTGTCCTTACCCCCAGCATTCTTCAAAGCATCCATCTGAACCTTCAAAATATCATCACAAGCAACCTTTCCAAGTTCGATAACATCCTTAAATTCTTGAACCGAAATCTTACCATCAAGTTGCAAAAGAGCAATCTCTTTAGTTCGAGAAGTCAAAACAATAGGAATATCAGTAGAACCTTCAGCATCATGAAATTCAGAATCTTCAAACTTATCCAAATCAACTACCAAAGTCTTATCAATCTTACCTACACCAATAGCCGAAACCATTTCCTTCATAGGAATACCAGCGTGAGCCAAAGCCAAAGCAGCAGCATTAATACCAGCAACACGAGTACCAGCATCAGCTTGAGGAATTTGAACAAAAACATCAACTACAGTGTTTGGAAATCCAGATAAATCAACAACAGAACTTAAAGCCCATTCAGTAACCTTACCAATCTCTTCAGATCTCCTATTTGGTCCAGGACGAATTCGGTCTCCACAAGAAAACGGCATCATACCATAAGAAACTCTCAAAATCCCAGTCTGCGCATTCTGCATATGTTGCGGATGCAAAGTTCGAGGTCCTCGAACAACAGCAATAGCTTTAGTCTTACCAGTTGAAAAACTAGCAGATCCATCAGCACTCGGAACAATTCCAACCTTAGCAGTCATTGGTCGAACATCTGTAAAAGCCCTTCCGTCTTCTCTCTTAGTATAAATTCCTTTTTCTGCCATTATTCTTTATCCGTGTCCTCCGCAACAACTTCAACATCACCCTTCAAACCCATTTCCTTAATCAAACCTTCAACACTCTCAGTCAAACCACTAACCAAAACATTATCAGCAATAAACTCAACAATCTTCTTAGCATTAACTTCATCATCAGTACTCTTACCAGCAATCCAAACCTTTCCATTCTGCCCAACAGTAACGTCACATCCAGTCGCACTCTTAATCAACTTAACCATACTTCCCTCTCGTCCAATAATTCGAGGAACCTGATTCGATCCAACAGAAAGAATCATACCGCCTTCAACCTTACCATATCCTCGCATCTTCATAGAAACATCAACACCTCGAGACTTAACATCCCAAACCTTAACAATAACAGTCTCACCAAAATTCAAAAATTCAGCCATCTCATTCTTGTTAACATATCGAGGAACTTCAGCAACAGGTAGGAAAGCATTCTGAGCTCCACCAAAATCAATCAACCATCCATTAAAAGTAATATCAACAATAGTTCCAATAATCGTATTTCCTCGCACAGGATAATAAGCGCCACTCACAGGAACAACCCTCACATGCTTCTCAAAAATATTCGCAATCCCATATCGGTTAGCAACAACTTCCTCACCATCTCGATAAGCACCGTCGCCAGGTAAAAATTCATTCCCAGAAACAATAGTTTCTCCGGGTACAACAATTTGTCTTTTTTCTTTAACCATTTTATTCGTTCGAGATAATCGATAATGCGTTCTTGATGCCCATTGACATCCAATTTCTTCTCGTATGATAATTCTTGCAAAAATCCTTTTATAAAGTTTTCGGCATCTAAAAATAAAAATTAATGCTTAGCTAATTCTTTCAACAGAGCTTTATCTTCTTTTAGAACCAGTTGTCCAGCAACGACCATTAGCTCAAGAAGCTTCTTATCGTTCCTGGAAATTTCATAGACTATTTTTTTTGTTACTTTAACTGCCATTATTATTCTCCCTAATTACAAGACTAACGAACATTTTATTTATATATGTTTCCATATCTTTCTCTTTAAACACTTCACAATTTTCCCTAAGCCAGTTTTTTATTTCATCAAAAGATATTTTACTTTTATACTCGGCAACTTTGATAATAAAATCTACAGCGTCTCCATATTCAACCTGAAGATGACATTTATTGATAAGCATAAAAGTTTTAGCGAACACAAATGCCGAGCGTTTATTCCCATCACTAAAGTGGTGTTTCCTGGCAAATTCATTTAGAATAAAAGCGCCAAGGCTTATGGTGTCTCCTGGTTTTTTGTTTGTATGATTTAGAATAGAATAAATAGAAAAATATATTCCTCCCTCATCTCGCACCCCCTGTTCTCCTCCAGATATTCTAATTATTTGCTCATGTATTTTTAGCATTTCTTCTTGGTATCCTATGGCCAAACCTTTAGGAATTTTTTTTCTAGGAGCATTCCAATAAGGAGAATGGCATTTAGGGCATTGCTTAGGAATATCCTTCCTTCTTCTTTTCCAAGCATGATAACATCGAGTACAACAAACTATGTTACTATTTTTAGTCATATATGATTAAATGTAATCATATACTTAAATGTATTGATTTAGGCGGCTCTGGGACAAAACTAATCAATAGATTTTAATTTTTTAAACTTATTAAGAATGCTTTCAGTATTTCCCAAATACATCAAAACAGTTTGCTTAACTTTCCCATTT
>Ga0307989_1000493_pt1 | contig 25845 bp, 12 predicted proteins | sample EllFjometagen185_FD_203164 | JGI IMG/M metagenome (GOLD analysis project Ga0307989, IMG submission 203164) | Marine microbial communities from Ellis Fjord, Antarctic Ocean - #185 | ecosystem: Environmental > Aquatic > Marine > Unclassified | place: Southern Ocean | collected 2014-10-08 | reverse complement strand
GATATCAAACTCATGAAAAAGTTCAACGTCAATGCAGTGCGTACATCTCATTATCCCAACCATCCTCGCTGGTATGAGCTTTGTGATGAATATGGACTCTATCTTTATGATGAAACCAACCTTGAATCCCATGCCTTCTGGTCAAAATTCACCCTGGACCCCAGTTGGGAAAAAGCCTTCTTGGATAGAGCGCAACGCATGGTCCTCAGAGATATCAATCATCCTTCAATAATTGTTTGGTCATTAGGGAATGAAGCGGGTTACGGTCCCAATCATGATGTCATGGCTGACTGGATTCGGAAATATGATCCTTCTAGATTGATACATTATGAAGGCAAGGAACCAGGATATGGTCCATTGCCTAATCATTATGATATTATAGCCAACATGTATCCATCTGTAGATCTCATGGTCAAACTTCATGATGAGAATCCAGAACGACCTGTGATTCTATGTGAGTATTCCCATGCCATGGGCAACAGTAATGGCAATATTTTCAAATATTGGGATGCCATTTATAAATATCCACGAATTCAAGGCGCTTTTGTATGGGATTGGGTAGATCAGGGGCTTTTAAGAACAGATGAAAATGGCTCCTATTACGTTTATGGTGGAGATTTCGGTGAAGTGCTCCATGATGGAAACTTTTGTATCAATGGATTGGTTTCGTCTGACCGACAACCTCACCCCGGTTTCTATGAAGTCAAACACCACATGCAAAATGTGAAGGTGCACTGGGATGGTTCAAATCCAAATGCATACGAGCTAGAGAATCGATTTTTCTTTGTAAATCTTGATCATCTCAGTGGAAGCTGGGAATTGCTCGAGGATGGTTATTCAATTGCTGAGGGTGAAATATCATTGGCAGACATTGGTCCAGATTCGCGACAAATCATTGAGCTTCCCGTTGTGACAAAATTAAGGACTCTGAAAAAAGATCATGAATATTTGGTCAATTTCAAATTCAAATTGAAGCAGGACACAGACTGGGGTAAGGCTGGGCATCTCATGGCATCTGACCAGTTTATTTTACAGGAATTTGCTCAATATGGACCTAATACCTCGACTGTCTCAAAATTCAAACGACTGAAAGTTGAAAAATCTGAAGAAAATCTGGTGATAAAAGCTGGTGGAAAGATTTTCAATTTTGATACTAAGCTTGGTGAACTGTCTTCTGTCACTATCGGATCAAAGAATTATCTCAGTTCTGCACCCCTGCATAACATCTGGAGAGCTCCAACTGACAATGATGAAGGTGGCGAAAATGCCAGTTTTGCAGCTCGCTGGGTAAAAGCTGGATATGATGAGATGAAACGAGAAGTCGTTTCAGTTGAAACCGAAGCTCGAACCAAGCAAGCTTATCGTGTACGAGTTCGTGAGAAATATGTGGGATCCACAGGCAATATTAATACAAGGATCAGTTATACTGTCCTTGGGAATGGTGACTTGCACGTAGATGTCCAATCAGCAGTTGATGCTTTTCTACCTGTTCTCCCTAAAGTAGGCGTGACATTTCAGATTCCTGATGAGTTTTCTGATCTTAAATGGTATGGACGTGGTCCACATGAATCCTACAGTGATCGCAAACATGGAGCGCCGCTGGGAATATATAGTGGAGATGTGAAAGATCAGTATCATCCCTACATTAGACCCCAGGAGAACGGAAATAAAACTGACGTACGCTGGTCTTCACTCTCAAATGACAGTGGAGAGGGGGTGCTTATTTATGGATCACCTACATTCAACTTAAGTGCCCATCATTATAGCCTGGAAACCCTTACTGCGGCAACCCACACCCATATGGTAAAAGATGCTGATGAAATTACTGTGAATATTGACAACCAGGTCATGGGTTTAGGTGGTGATGACAGTTGGAATCCCAGGACTCATGAGGAATACCTGTTAAAACCAAAGACATACAATTATGCTTTTGTCTTGCGCTTTACTGATAATGTTGGTGATGACCAGGACAAGCCCTTACCACGGATATTAGCCTCACCAGTTATTCAAAATAGTTCAGGGGTGTTTAATGAAGTGATTGAGGTAGAATTAGCTTCATCTATGAAAAGTGCTGACATCATTTATGGCTTGAATGCCCGTGAACTGACAAAAGCATCCCAGCACTATAAATCACCCATTTCTATTACTGAATCAACAGGCCTGGTAGCCCAAACTACACAAAATGGATATTTAAAGAGCGAATTGAGTGAGTACCATCTTCTCAAAATTGATGAACCCTTCAAGAGCGAAATCATGGCGTTTAAAGAGGCTGCTAAACCGGTCTTCGTAAACATTAAAAATGCTAAGCTCCTTATCCTCATTGCTGAACCTACAAAAGATGGTACAGAGGAAGATCATACCAATTGGTGCGATGCTTATCTCATAGATGACGCTGGCTCGAAAAAGTATCTAAGTGATATGACACCCGTATCAGTTGCTCAGGGTTGGAAAGAACTTGGTTTTGATCAAAGTGTAAAAGGGCTGGCTTTGCAAATAGCCGGCGAGACCTTTGCAAAAGGTCTTGGCTCACATTCAGCAAGTAAAATCATATTTAGATTAGACAGTGAATATTCAGAGTTTCATGCTAGAGTTGGTATTGACGACAATGCCGGACCCGCTGGAACTGCCATTTTTAAAGTCCAGATTGTGAATTGATACATACCAATAAACATATCATCTGTTTTCTAGTGCTATTTATGCAATCGATTGCATTAGTTGATGCTGCTCAAATTAGTATCAATACTGAGGTTAGATATCAGGTAATTGATGGGTTTGGTGCATCGGATTGTTGGTCTTTTCAAAAAATTGGTGAATGGCCTGATTCAAAAAAAAACCGTATCGCTGATTTACTTTTTTCTGTTGAAGAGGGGATTGGTCTTTCTCAATGGCGTTTCAATATCGGTGGAGGCTTGAATTCTCAATCAATAAGCAATTCCTGGCGAACCGTTGAGACTTTTGAAACTGCAGAGGGTGAATATGATTGGTCCAGGCAGTCCTCAGAAAGATGGTTTTTAGATGCCGCCAAAGTCCGTGGGGTTGATCAGTTCATTGCCTTTGTCAACAGTCCTCCTGGACGCATGACCCGTAACGGCCTTACAAATTGCACGAATGGTAACGGCACAACCAATCTAAAAAACGGTTGGGAGAATCAGTTCGCTCGCTACTTAAAAGATATTTTGGTCCACTTTCGGGATGTGTGGGATTTGGAATTCGATTATATCAGTCCTGTCAATGAACCACAGTGGGAATGGAATAATGGCTCAGATCAAGAGGGCAATCGTGCTTCCAATGAAGACATTCGAAACATTAGCCTAGCTCTATACGATGCACTTCAAACTGCCGAATTGAATACTGAGATATCCCTGATTGAGAGTGGTGATTTACGCAGCTGGTACCAGCTTAATACTGGCATGGGGCAGGAGTATGGCCAAGTATATGGATCTTACTTAAATGAGCTCGTCAGCCATCCCGATCTAACCGGAAAAATTGGTAATCATATTGGTGGTCACTCCTACTGGTCAGATTTGATTAACACTTCTCTGGTCCAGGATCGTCAATCGCTTCTTGTTCATCTCGACGACTATCTGGAAGACAATTGGAAATATTGGGTGACAGAGTACACAATATTGCAGGGACCCAATGGTGAGGGCGGGCGTGGCCGAGACTTGAGTATGGGAACTGCCATTGATGTCACGAGGGTCATTCATCATGATATGACATTGCTGAATGCCTCAGCCTGGCAATGGTGGACTGCCGTGTCGCCAGAAGATTATAAGGATGGCTTGATATACACAAATTATCGGTCTACCCCGAATGATCAGTCGATCATTGAGAGTAAACTACTATGGGCATTTGGCAATTTCAGTCGCTTTATCCGGCCTGGCTACCAGCGTATTCAAATAACAGGTGCTAATAATAAGTTTGGTCTTATGGGCACGGCTTACATATCACCTGATGAGAAGCAAGTCGTAACCGTACTTATTAATGCAGCCTCAAGCAGTAAGGAGATCGACCTTGATCTTACTGGTATCGCAGGGACCCTCGAATATGAAGCGTTCCTAACTAGTGGTCTTCCAGGAGATGATTTGAGAAGTATTGGTACCATTGATGTGTCATCATCTTTCACCATTCCAGCTCAAGCTCTCATTACGCTGGTTGCGAGGCAGCAAAATATTACACCTCATTTTGAGGGCTACGATCCAAATTTATATCAACTGTACCAAAATTATCCAAATCCCTTTAATGCTGAGACCAATCTGTGCTTTAACCTTCCTCAATCAGGAGCTGCTGAATTATGTATCTACTCTTTGCGTGGCGAAATAATTCATAGAGTTAAGTGGGATAGGGTCGAAGAAGGGATTAAAAATTATTCATGGAATGGGATGTCTGATGATCAGATAAAAAATTCCAGTGGGATATATCTATATACGCTGAGAGCTGGTGATCAGCTCCAGGCTAAAAAAATGTTGTATTTACAATAAGAAAACGGGAGAAGTCAAACTTCTCAAGTCAATTAAAATGAAAGTAACCACTAAAAGGAGAAAAAGATGAAAAGGATATCTACCCTTATCGTTCTTTTGATCATGTGTGTGTCTTTTGCATTTTCGCAAGGTCCATCCATGGTCTTTTTTAAAGGTGAACTACCTGATTCCATGTCTTTCTGGTCCTGGGGTTTTTCACAGAACCCAGCTGCCGTTAATGGAATTGGACATACACCGGGGACTGCCGGCATTCAATGGGTTACCTCAGCCGAAGATGGCTGGCAGGGTAATTTCATCGGCGTGGGTGATTATACCGTGGGCAACGACATGAGCACTATTTGGGCTACGGATTCCGTTTATTTCAAAATGCGCGCTCCCAATGGCCTGGCTGATAACGATAGCTTATGTGTATATATGTACGATTCACGAAATTCTGATTGGGAATATTCGGTCTGGATTCAGGTCGACAATTTTAGAGATATTGAAGATGGTGCATGGCACCAGTTTAGTTTCGCCCTTGCTGACTTTCAAAACTATACCAATGATATTGATAATACGGATATAGTTGCTCTAAGCTTTGAAGCACAGAATCCAGAACAAGGTATTAATGGTACTGATGGTATTTCAGCAGAACTCCATTTTGATGATATATGGATTGGTCAACCAGAGATTCCAATGACCATGGTCATTTTCAATGGTCAACAGCTATCAAATGGGATAGGTACAGACTATTGGGGTTTTGAAAGCAATGACTTGACCCTTGCTTTAGATGAGGGTTATACACCAGGTACACCAGCCATTGTTTGGGAAACCTCTAATTGGTCATGGCAGGGGCAGGGATATAATTTCTGGGAACAGTATCAGGATTTCACCTATGCCATGGGACATGATACTCTGAAAATTAAAATGAAAGCTCCCGCTGGGATCAACGACCTCATCGTTCGCTGGTATGATTGGTCTGACAATGCGGCAGATTTTATCCTTGATGCTGCTGTTTGGGATGGTGAATGGCAGGCCCTGGAAATTCCACTGGCGAGTTTCGTACAAGCAGACGGTTTTGATCCAAGTACAGTCGACTACTTCAGTATTGAAGCCATCCTGGAAAATGAAACTGTGCCGGAGAGGGTTCTCATAGATGATATCTGGGTTGGTAGTCCTGGTATTGCAGTTGATGTAATTGCACCATTGGCTCCCACAAACGTAATTGCAGGTGTGGCGACAGATTATTATAATGAAATATCCTGGACCGCAGTTGACGGTGAAACGGGTGAGAGTTATGATATTTATGCCAGCTTGAATCCTATTACCAGCCTTGATGATAACGGTGTGACCATTGTAAAAGTAGGTGCTGATGCAAATGATGGGAATGTTGTTCATCAGATCTATTACCCCCTTGATGAACTGGAAGTAGAGTACTACTATGCAATCACGTGTAGGGATGCCGCAGGCAATACGTCTGAGGGTTTTGCCACGGCTGGCCCCTTTGCAAATGTGGGTAAGTACCGTGCAATTATTTCTTTAGATCCACCTGTGAATTTTGTTGCAGATTCTGAACTCGATGAGTGGGTGGGTATCGATCCATTTGTGGTAACTCCTGAATCAAATCCTGTTCAGGGCACAATCGATAATGCAGCGGATTTTTCTTATTCCGCTTATGTCGCCATGGATGCAACTTATCTATATGTAGCTTTTGATGTCAAGGATGATCAATTCGTATCATCGGCTGCTGACACCATTGCCTGGTGGGATAATGAAGGAATTGAATTCTATTTCGGTCTTTATGAACTGGGTATTCCTCATCCATATTGGATGAATGGAGTAGAACCAGATTATCGTCTAGTATTTCTGCCTGATTATGTCCATTTGAGTAAAGCTAGTTACGACGAGTGGGATCTAGGATTAACTGGGGATGACTATATTTTTGTCGACCTCGGCGGTTCTGATTATAGAATTGAAGCTCGTATTCCATGGGCTACGATGATCGATGAAGATGAAAATGCGTTTATTCCTACTCGGGGGATGACCATTCCCTTTGAAATCCTAGGATTTGATACTGACATTGCCAATACATGGAATGATGGTTGTCTGCAGTTGGGTGGTAATCTTGCTATAAATCCATGGCATGATGGTCCTGATGTATGGACTTATGCCTGGGTTGGCTTACCCGATTTTGTGACGTCAATCGATGCATCCAAGACAGGCTTACCAACCACCTTTGCCTTGAGGGATAATTATCCTAACCCTTTCAATCCAGTAACTCAGATTAATTATGAATTACCGGAATCGGCAGACGTGAAGTTGACCATATTTAACATTAAGGGGCAAGTTGTCTCCACACTGGTTGAAAATAACCAGACTGCTGGCTATTATACAGCAACCTTTAATGCCCAAGATGTTTCTTCTGGATTGTATTTCTATCAGATTCAAGCTGGTAGCTTCAATCAAACCAAGAAGATGATTCTAGTTAAATAGAACAAATAAATTGGGAGAGGTGGCTCAATTCGAGTCACCTCTCTTGATTATGATTTAAGAAACGTTCGGGAGGACAAATCCTTGAATTCCATGCGACAATTAATAGTGATATTGGGCATAGCTCTTTGTGCAACGGGTGGATTATCACAGACCACAGGAAAAGTTGCAGGTAGGGTGACTGATTTTGCTACTGGGGAGGCACTCCCCGGCGCAAATGTGATCATATCTTCGACCTCATTAGGTGCAGCATGCGATATTGATGGAGATTTCTATATAATAAATGTTCCTCCAGGAAGATATGATGTCAATGTTTCAATGATCGGATATGGTACTGCGATTATCCAGGATTTGCATATTTCTGTGAATCGAACTTCTAATCTTAATATTGAACTGACTATCGCCAGTGTAGAGGGCCAAGCAGTAATAGTAGAGGCCAAGCGCATCAGTATTGAGAAAGATCAAACGGGTACTATCAGGAATATTTCTTCCGATCAAATGGAACTTCTTCCTGTGGAAAGTCTGGACCAGGTCGTCTCTATGCAGGCTGGCATTGTAAAAGGTCACGTGAGAGGAGGCCGTCAATCTGAGGTAACCTATCTCCTTGATGGAATGCAAATTACAGAAGCCTTTAATAATGCAGGTAAAGTTGTTGAAGTCGAAATGGAAGTGATTCAGGATTTGGAGGTTATCACCGGCACCTTTAACGCAGAATATGGCAAGGCCATGAGTGGGGTCATCAATGCCGTAACTAAAGACGGAGGTGAGGAATTTCATGGGAGTATTTCCTCTGGTTTCGGTAACTATTATACCCAGCATGATGATATATTTATTGGACTGACATCCGATGATATCGCTAGGAATAGTGATTATAAATTCAATTTGAGTGGTCCAATTATCCCAAACCGTTTAAGCATCATTGCCAACTATCGATTTCAGGACAACCAAAACCATCTGAATGGAATCAGACGATTTCGACCGGATGATTATAGTCGCTACCCCTCAGCTGACTCGACAACCTGGGTAACTGAAAATACTGGCGACAGTGCATATGTTTCTCTAAGCTACAATTTGAGTCAATCCCTGATGACTAAACTTTCCTCCAGGCTCACAAGCAGCACACGCATTTCCCTCATCTACCAGGGGAATAAGGATGAGTGGCAGAGTTATGACCATAGCTGGAAATACAATCCTGAGGGAAAGAATATCTCTTATTCTGAGAGCAGTTTACTAGCATTCCAAATGAATACGGTAATATCAAAGTCTATGTTCTTCGATCTCAAACTCAGTCAATTGAACTACTACGAAGGTTCGTACCTGTCAGAAAATCCAGAAGATTCAACAGTCTATTTGCATAGCGGTTATAACAATAGTTCAGGTCCAGGATTTATGACCGGGGGTCAAGATAAAAGTCATCAGCGGAGATGGTCAACCAATACGAGTGCCAAGTGGGATTTATCCTGGCAGGTAAACAAAAAACATTTTCTCAAGACGGGTTTACAGTACACTCAGTACAAACTTGAGAATAAGTGGTATGAAATCCGCAATGCTTATGAGTTTTTGTCTGAGGATGAGGAAGCCGTAGCCAACCCTCAAGATCCCAATAAAGTATTTATCAATTACACACCATTCGTGCATACCGATACTAATTCAGTCTATGCAGACGAGTATGTGGTTGAGCCCATTGAATATTCCTTCTATTTGCAGGATAAGCTCGAGCATAAAGAGATGGTTTTGAACTATGGAGTGAGATACGATTATTTTAATCCCAATACGGTTTATCCTTCAAAAAGAGGGAATCCCGCCAATCAAATCCTTTATCCAGATAATCCCGAACTAATGTCCGAATATCCTGAAGCTGAACCACAAACGCAAATAAGCCCGAGATTTGGGATGGCATACCAGCTAAGTGATGCAGCAGTCCTACACTTCAGTTATGGCCACTTCTTCCAGATGCCTCCCATGTATGCCATGTATCAGAATGGTAAATTTTTCATCGGTCCTGCGGATTTTCAAACTACCATGGGCAATGCTCAACTAAAGGCGCAAAAAACGGTTCAATATGAAGTTGGAGTCTGGCAGGGCTTAACCGATAATCTCTCAATGGAAGTGGCTGTCTATTACCGCGATATTTTCGATCTTCTGAGCACTCAGGTGTTTACTACCTACAATGAGAAAAAATACGGGCTATACTCCAATAAAGATTATGGGAACGTCAAAGGTTTAGAATTGAAGCTGGATTATGTTCAAAATGGTTTTTCGACATTTCTTAACTATACATTACAGTACTCTCGTGGAAACGCTGACAATCCCAGCCAGAATTTTGATCGAGCTGGGGGTGTGCTGGACCCAATCACAAAATTGATTCCAATGAGTTGGGATCAACGTCACACCTTCAATACCACAGTTGCTTATGGTAGGAATACCTGGGGAATAAGTATGACCGGGTATTATGATTCTGGCACTCCTTTCAACTGGGAACCTCTGGATATCTCCATTTTGGATGATATAAGTTTTTTACCCAACAACGAATATATGCCCTCAACATTCACAGTCGACATGGTTGCGCATTATTACCTGGGTTTTAGCAATGGAATGGGTTTGAAATTTGGATTGAATGCCTACAATCTCCTGGATTTACTCAATGATGCCTGGGTCGATAGCCGAACAGGCCAGGCCTATAACTCTATTATTCGAGACAATGATCTGGCCGGTCATTTTAGCGATTTTAATGAATATGAGGACACTATTCATAATCCTTCCATGTATCGAGCACCTCGTTATCTCAAATTCAGCATGGATTTAAAATTTTAAGCGGGCATGAGGAATACAACCTTGAAAATTATTAGAATACTTTTCGTGATTATCATTATGGGAGCTTTGGTTACCAATCTCCTGGCACAAAGTGAAATCTATCAGGGACCCAATGATGCCGCAGGGGATCCTGCTGCAGAACGATTGAGTTATATGGATGGAAACCGCATACGACTGCAATATAGAAACACTACCGAACTCTCATATTGGTCTCCTGGAAGTCCAGCCGGTGAATCACTCTGGCCCAACAATTTTGAGGGTACCAGGATGCTAGATGGAATCGGGCTGTTGGTAGGCGCAAAAGTTTACATCAGACAAGATTCGATCCCTGTTGAAGATCCTGTCAATTACTCTGGCTCAGATCTAGACACTTTGTATTATTGCCAGACAAATTATCGGGAAAATATGGATCTCAATCCTCTGGGAGATATCCGTTGGGGATTTGAGCCAGTTTATGGTTATTTCAATGAGCTGGTTGAACATGGTACACCAGCTCTCAGTAATCGCCCTGATTCCTGGCCTCTTGCAGGCTGGCCAGCCTCTGGGGATGAGCTGAAATGGCAGGGCGAATGGGATGGTCGTTTTGGTCGTGGAAAAATCAACTCTGAACTGGAAACATATTTTGTGGTAAACGATGCTCAGGATCAGGAGTATCTCGGTTTCGAAGATCGTGTCAAATATTATCCACGACCTGGGACATACATTGGGGACAAATCTCCCTCCGTCTCAGTGCAAGAGGGACGACCATGGGGCGGATTGGGATTGCGGGTAGAACAAAGGGGATTCCAATGGAACAATGCTCAGGCTAGGGATGCGATATTCTGGGAGTACGAAATTGCTAATATTTCGGATTATGACCTGCCAGAAGTTGCCTTTGGTTATTGGGTGGATACCTGGATTGGTGGCGAAGGAGATAGTGATGATCTGGGTTTTTTCGATACGCAAATAGATATGGCATATTGCTGGGATGAAGATGGTATTGGGCAGGGTGGTAGGACACCAGGCACACTGGGTTTCGCTTATTTGGAAAGCCCTGGAGTTGCTTACAATGGACTTGATGACGACGATGATGGTCTCACCGATGAAGACCGTAATACACCTGCAGTAAATTTTGTGGATGCGGGAGTCGGAATTACCGATGAAGCTAAATTTTTAGAATTTTATCGTCTAACCTCAGATGATTTGAGGCCACACTGGGATGCGGACGAGGATCAGGATTGGGATGATGGCGATGACCTGAATGGTGATGGCAATTATTACTACCGGGCATCAAATGGTGAATATTTTCTTGATCCAGGCGAAGAAGCCGGTGATGATGTTGGCACCGATGGTGTTGCTCCCGGAGAATTAAATTATTTCGGACCTGATGCTGACGGTTCTGAGTGCAATCATAGACCAGACTACAGCTATATAGTCGGTGGTGGCGAGCCTGATTACAACAATACAGATGTGTCCGAATCAGATATGGTTGGTCTAACCGCCTTCAGAATGTTCAATATCCCCAATTCTAACGACAGTTATCATTGGCCCAGAGGGGACGAATCCATGTGGGGATTGCTGGGACAGCATTATCTGGAAGAATGGTCAGGACCACTTTCAAATCTGATACTTACCTTTGCCTCAGGTCCTTTCAAATTGGAACAAGGTCATGAAGAACGCATTTCCATGGCTGAATTACACAGTTACGACCCCCTGTCAGGTCTCAATGCAGCCGGGCATGCAGCTCCATCACTTTTTGAGCAAAAACGAATTGTGCAGGTGATTTACGAGAAAGATTACAGATTTGCGCAACCACCTCTCATGCCTACGCTTACTGCTAGTCCAGGTGATGGAGAGATCATACTCTCATGGGATAACAAGTCAGACACGAAAACACGTGATCCCTTTATGGGCAATGTGAACGACTTTGAGGGCTATAAACTCTATAAAGCGACGGATAAGTTTTTCTCAGATGCACTGGAAATAACTGATGGGAAGGGGGTTTTAACTAGCCTTAACCCAATATTTCAATGTGATATCATTGATGACCGGTCACAGTATGCTGATTTTGCACACAACAATGGATCTCTATTTTTTCTCGGTTCAGAAACTGGACTTGTTCACCATTATATCGATACACAGGTTCAAAATGGCAGAACCTACTATTATGCCCTGGTTGCTTACGATTATGGCTCTGAAGAGCTGGGAATCATGCCTACTGAAAATCCAGTTGTGTTAACCGTCTCTTCAAGTGATCAGATTCTCCATTATGGAAAAAATGTCCAAATTGCAACGCCAGGTCAAACGGCTCTGGGATACGCCCCGCCAACTACGGACATGGAAGAATCAAACACCCTTGGGAGTGGTTCCATCACCCCATCAATTTTGTCTACAAACGCTATTATGGTGAATCATCGATATCAAGTCACTTTTGATATCGACATATTAGATGAAGTCGACAAGTATGCGAATGGGCTCAAATATACCACGAGTCATCTTTATGTCCACGATGTCACATTAGGTGACACTCTGCTGGTTTACAGTGAAACCCCTGAACACCACGTTGAAGGGAACATATTGTACAATGATACAACATTTTTTAACTATTTCAATCCTTCACAGATCTGGTCAACAGACATTTTTGATGGTCTGAGATTAGAGGTAGATGCACCGGATGCAATAGCACAACCAGATCCGACTAATTCTGGATGGTTAGTTGGTAATGGTAATATGGAAGTCATTCACATGACACCCAAGTACTATGATTACCCATGGGATTTTGAAATTGTATTTTCGGACAATGACTCCATTTTCGTGAGTGAGGTAAGAATTACCAGTGCCGCCAGAGATGAAACTGATGCCCTTGCTCAAAATAAGTTAACCTTACAGGCCTTTCCATTTTATGTATTGAATACAAGCTTTGAGGATACGTTGGGGAATCATGAAGTATTTGAGTTGATCGCCCAGGATATGAATGATGATGGGCTCTACGACCCACTCCATGATCGTGTCCTTGTCGGCCCCATCAATACCCAAGGACGCTGGGCAGGAACTGCATTTATTCTGGATTTCAGGTCAGCCCAAAACGAGTCTGAATTGCCTCAAGCGGGTGATATATATAAACTCACTTCCCGACGACCTTTTTTCAAGACAGACACTGTGTTTTTTAATGTGGGAGATTATACAGAACCTGATGAAACTGAGATAGAAAGTGGTCTGGAGAATATCAAAGTTGTGCCCAATCCATATATCGCTACGAATTCCATGGAAGCATCAACGCTGAACACCAATCTTAAGCAAAATCGAAAACTTATGTTCACTCACATCCCATCTAATTGTGAGATTCATATCTTCTCTTCAAGTGGTATTCATGTAGATGAGATCCTGGTAGAGAATGAACCCAGCAATGGAACTGTCCATTGGGATCTGGTGAGTAAGGAAGGATTGGATATTGCTGCTGGCATCTACATTTATTTGGTGAAGACAGAAAATGGAAAAGTCCATCATGGAAAGTTTGCGGTGATAAAATGAGAAATTCAAACAAACTGCAACATACGATGTTGTTGATTGCCGCACTGACACTCCTCATAACTGTTCCGTCAGCAATTGGGCAGAAGCCAGATAAAGTGGGTACCACAGCTGTCTCGATTTATGAGATTGGATTTGGTACGGCAGGCAATGGAATGGGGGACGCACGTGTCGCAACTGCTTCAGGTATAGAGTCAATATACTGGAATCCTGCCGGTCTTGCTCAGACGCAGGGTAGTGAGATATTCTTCTTCAATCAGCCCTGGATAGTTGGGATCAGTACTGGGATGGCAGGGGCCGCCTTTGATATTCCTGGAATAGGAAAAGTTGGTCTCAGTATGATCTATGCAGACTATGGAGATATGGAAGTGACTACTGTAAATCAACAGGAGGGAACAGGGGAGATATTTTCTGCAAGTGATTATGTGACGGCACTCTCGTTTGCGAGAAATCTTGCTACCTGGTTTTCTCTCGGGGTAAACTTCGAATATTACTCTTCATCCATATATCATACTACTGCAAATGCCGCCGCCGCAGACCTTGGTGTCATTGTGAAAACAGATTTTTTTACCAGAACGGGAGAGCGGGAAGATGGACTCTCAATCGGGATGAGTATTAACAATTATGGGACACCCATGAAATATGATGGGAAAGATCTTCTTGCCAGTATCGACATCCTACCTGATGAAGATGGGAATTACCGTTATGTGCCAGGTCAATTCAGCCTTTCAGAATGGGAGTTGCCCCTTCTTTTTCGGATAGGAGTAGCCGTTTATCCCATCGCCAGTCAATATCATCGCTTATGCTTGGAAGCAGATGCAATCCATCCCAATAACAATAGCGAATACGTGAATGTTGGCGCTGAATACACATACAAACGCGGTCGCTTTGGTAAACTATTCCTGCGAACTGGATACAAGGGTATCTTTATGGATCACTCTGAATATGGGTTGTCAGCCGGAGCAGGACTGGAACTATTTGTCATGGGCGGAAGAAACATACGACTTGAATATTCATTCAGGGATATTGGTGTGTTGGGGACTACGCAGTCCTATTCCATCCGGCTTGGAATTTAGGGGGGTAAAGAGAAGATGTTTTCGAAATTAAGCTTACGTTTTGCAGTAGGGATTTTAACCGTACTGATTGTCAATTGTTCAGGGATTATGATTGAGGATATCCCCGAGAGTTCACCGGCAGGTGTTCCCATAGAAATATTCTCCAATGAAACGACCCTGACACACTGGCTGGTTGTGGGTCCTTTCCCAAGTGAAAGCTCAGATAAACGTCAAGAGGATGGATCCTACAGCCTCGCTTATTCCCATAATTTTCTTGGAGGTACTCCTGGGGAGGGTAATGCTGTATTGACGCCAACTGATGAATATACCTACGGGACGGAGGACGGAACTCAAGGAACTGTCGCTGTTGTGGATGTTATAGCTAATCCTTTGGGTATCGTTGATCTTGGGCTCCTCTACAACAACATTGAATATTCAGTTGCCTATGCTTTCACTTATGTTTACAGTAATAAAGATCAAAAAGTACATGCCTTACTCGGTTCTGATGATGCCGTGAAAGTTTGGGCAAATGAAGAGCTGATTCATGAGAACTATGTATTTCGTGGCGTAGTCCCCGAAGATGATCGCTTTAGTCTTGAGTTGAAGAAGGGTTACAACCCAATCCTCATAAAAGTATTGAATGGTGTCCGGGGTTGGGGCTTCACTTTAACGCTTCTGGACGAAAATACTTGGGTGGCTAAGACATCGATAGAGAGGAAAAAATCTGATTTTGAAGCATTCCTTAATTCCAATATTGTACCCGATTGGTATAACTACTGGGATGTGACATTTAACCCAGGAGATTTCCCGAAAATGCGTTGGGACCAACCCTATCTTGCCAAAGCGGTGATAGGTGATGTTCCCCTAAATATTCGCTGGTTCGATGCTGATCTCAATGAAGTTACACGCGCTGAAAAGGCGGGTCGGTATGGCTTCATTGCTGAATGTACCACTAAGGATGGGAAGAAAATTCGCAGAGCCGGTACCCTGTATTGCAATCCCTGGGACTGGATGGGATGGAGTGAACGTCCTCAAGTACATTCCCTCGATATTCCTGGAGCTAGATTTAATCTAGAATTAACAGAAGTGCAGAAAGATGCCATCGGCCGGGACCTGGGTAGAATGATATTACTTTCAACCCTTGATCAAAGAGAAGGTGCATCCCTTATGTCCTATCTCTATGAAGTGAATCAGGGTAAATATTCTGATCAATTATTATCAAGCCCAATGCTGGCCACCGAAGAGTATCATATTGCTCTACAAAAAAAGGTAGGTGGCAGCAAATATTCTGGGAAATCTTTGTCAATTCCTGAAAAAAAAGCCGGCAAATCTGCCCCTGAATTAAGACATGGAAGCCCAGATGAGGCTGGTTTTAAGCCAGAAATTACAGCTGAATTGAAAGCATTATGTAATGAGTGGTTTGAGGTGAGCGGTGAACCTTTCATCACCCTGGTAGCCAGAAATGGTATCATCGTATATGAATCAGCTACTGGAAGTGAAGCAGGTAGAGATTTTACCGTAGATACAGCAACACCAGTAGCCTCCGTGACCAAGCTTATTACAGGGGTGACCTTTGCACAATATGTCCATCAGGGTTTGATTGAGATTGATGATCTCGTAGGGAAATACTTCCCTGACTTCCCTGTTGAAGGTACACAAGCCCTTACTCTGCGGCATTGCTTCACCCATACATCCGGTCTGACTGGACACGAAAGCTGGAATGGTGTACATAATCATCGATTGGAGAATGTTGTAGCTAACCAGTTGGACAACTTACCGATTGGAACCAGGAGTACCTATAATGGCGATGGCTATAATCTGGGTGGTCGGGTCATGGAGAGTGTTTCAGGAAAGAGTATTTTTAGGGTGATTCATGAAAATTTAATCCTCCCTCTTGAATTGACAAATTCCAGCATTGAAGAAGACCTGGCATTCAGTTTTCAAAGTACTGCCGGTGATTTGGCAAGAATTGGTCAACTCCTTCTCAATGAAGGATCATACGGAGATTACGAATTATTCTCACCCGAGGTTTTCCAGCAAATCTTACCAAAAAATCTTGACCAGTACTATCCAGGAATGGATTGGGATCAGGGGATTGGTCTTACCTGGATGATGCAAAGACATCCTGATGCCGGAAAGAACGGGGTTCCCGATGAGAAATCGATCCTTAGTGAGCGCATCATTGGTCATGGCTCAGCAACATCCACAGTATTGCAAGTCGACCTTGAAAACAATATTGTGCTTACTCAATCCAGACGGCAGGGCGGTGCACAATTCGATCAATATCTCACAAAGCTACTCCTTACCATCGAAAAGAACTTGAAATAGACTGATATGCTAGAACAGATCCTTAAAGAGAAAATAAAGCAGTGGCAATTTGGTGTTCTACCAGATGGAAGAGACGTAACTTGCTTCGAATTATCTAATAAAGCAGGCATTATTGTCAGGGTTCTCAATTATGGGGGGATTCTGCAATCAATCCTGGCACCAGATCGAAATGGTGAATTCAAAGATATCGTTTTGGGTTATGATGACCTGGATGGATATCTCAATGATAAAACCTACCAAGGTGCACTGGTTGGACGCTATGCTAATCGAATTGCAGGTGCTCAATTTAGAGTTGAGGGTAATTCATATATTCTTGATAAAAATGAAGGCGAAAATTGTCTTCATGGTGGTAGTCGTGGCTTTAATCGTAAAATGTGGGATGCCCAAATAATAGTTGAAAACGGTGCTGAAATATTGCGTTTGCAGCATGTAAGTCCTGACGGTGATCAGGGATTCCCAGGTGAGCTAGATATTACCGCAGACTATTCGCTTAATGATAAGGATGAATTGCTCGTGCACCTTTCTGCCACGACAGATCAAACAACAATCATTAGTTTAACCATGCACCCCTATTTTAATCTTTGCGGGGACTCAGAGCATCGAATATTTGACCATGTCATAAGTTTGAATTCCAATAAATATTTACCCATCGACGATGGAATGAATCCTCTGGGAGTATTGCTGGATGTGAAGGATTCACCATTTGATTTTCGCTTGCCTCAAGCCCTACGCACCGTTATCGACATAAATGATGATCAATTGAAGATAGCAGAAGGTTATGACCATTGCTTTTGTAGGTCAATTCAAGCTGCTAGTGAAAATGATTATGCTAAAATATTCCACCCAGGAAGTGGGAGAGTCTTGCGGGTAAATTCAGATGCTCCTGGAATACAATTTTACACTGGGAATCATCTAAGTGAGAATGTACAGGGGAAGGCCGGTAAATCTTTTACTAAATATGGTGGTGTTTGTCTAGAGCCTCAGGAATTCCCCAACGCACCTAACGAGCCTGGATTCGAATACAAGCCTTTACAACCTGGCGAGGTTTATTCGCATTCCATGACTTATCATTTTTCAATAGATTCCATGGAGAAAACATGAGCCATCCCGGCGAAAACCCCCACAGAAGATTTAATCCCTTAACAGGGGAATGGGTATTGGTCTCTGCACATCGTACAGAAAGACCCTGGTTGGGGCAGGAGGAGACGCCCGTCGCCAATCCTAAGCAGGAGCATGACCCTAGCTGTTATTTATGTCCAGGTGGATCCAGAGCAACCGGTACTTCAAACCCAGATTATTCTGGGACCTTCGTATTTACCAATGATTATCCTGCACTCCTGCCTGAAAAGGCAAAATCCGCTAGTACTGAGGATTCGGACTTGTTAAAATGGCATTCGGCTTCAGGAACGTCACGTGTAATATGCTACTCTCCCAGGCATGACCTGAGCCTCCCAGAGCTATCCTTGCTTGAGATTGAACAAGTTATCAGAACTTGGATGGACCAGGAAAGAGAGCTCTCCAGCAAATTTCGCTACGTCCAAATATTTGAAAATAAGGGAGCGGCCATGGGAGCATCTAACCCGCATCCACATGGTCAAATCTGGGCAGGGGATTTCGTCCCAACTATAGTCGAAACTGAAGATAAACATCAGAAGAAATATTTTGAATCCCATGGGCAAACTCTTTTATCAAATTATGTAGATAAAGAAATCGAGCAATCCACACGTATTATCTTCCAGAATAAATATTGGATTGCCTTGGTACCTTTTTGGGCGACATGGCCATTTGAGAGCATAATTATTCCAAAGGTGCCGTTGTCAAAAATGAGTGATATGGATAACAACCTGGTTTCAGGTCTTTCTGAGCTGCTGAAAATATTATTAACTAAATATGATGGTCTGTTTAACACATCCTTCCCGTTTAGTATGGGTTGGCATGGTGCCCCCAATATGGGTAAGAGTAATGAGCACTGGACGCTTCACGCTCATATCTATCCGCCATTGCTAAGATCTGCCACAATCAAAAAATTTATGGTTGGATATGAAATGATGGCTGAATCTCAGCGAGATATTACACCAGAAGATGCTGCGCACCGGCTTGCTGAAATTGCTGTATAAAATATGATTGATGGAGAGATGAATGTCACAATGGTCAGCTGACAAGCTAAACAAACACTTTAAAGAGACAGGGCGATCGGCCCTGCTCCATGATATATATGGAGATGAAGAGGACTATCAACTTGCGCTAGCGAGAATTTCTGGATTGCTAGAGAAAACCGAGTTTGAAGCTACCCACTTGTTTAGTGCCCCTGGTAGAACTGAACTGGGAGGGAACCATACTGATCACAATCTGGGAAGAGTTCTCTGCGCAACCGTTCGTCAGGACACGCTGGCAGCGGTCGTTGGAAGAGATGATGGACGGATCGTGATCAAATCAGACGGATTCCCCAGGACCTTCAGCATTGACATCTCTGATCTTACCCTCAGGCCTGCTGAAATGGGGAAGACTGAATCGCTCATCAGAGGCGTTCTCGCTGGGATAAAGGAATCTGGCGGAGAGGCCGGTGGTTTTTCAGCCGAAATTACCAGTTCGGTGGGGGTTGGTTCAGGACTCTCATCTTCAGCAAGTTTTGAGGTCCTGATTGGGACCATCATCAATAGTTTGTACAACGATGATAGATTTGGACCAGAAAAGATTGCCCAGATCGGTCAGTTCTCGGAAAATACCTATTTTGGTAAGCCTTGTGGTCTGATGGATCAAACAGCCTCCGCCGTAGGTGGTATTCTGGCAATAGACTTTAAGGACCCTGAGAATCTGGTCATTAAAAAAATTGACCATGACTTTGAAAAAGAGAGTTATGTCCTTCTTGTGGTAAACACGGGTAGTAGTCATGCCGACCTCACACCCGCATATGCTTCGATCCCGCATGAAATGTCAGGGGTCGCAATGGAATTTGGTTCTGAAGTTTTAGGCATGGTTGATGAGCAAAAATTTATTCAAAATATCCCCCTCGTTAGATCGAAATTGGGTGATCGATCTGTCCTGAGAGCATTACATTATTATCATGAAAACAAACGGGTTGATCAAATGGTTCAGGCTCTTCAGTCAGAAGATATTCAATCCTATTTGGACATCGTGAGAGCCAGCGGTGCATCCTCTCAAAATATTCTTCAAAATGCTATTCCACCGAATAGTGATGGAAAGGATCAAGGGCTTAATCTCGCATTGGGCTTGTCCCAATTGTTTTTTGAAGAAAAGGGACGTGGTGTTGCCAGGGTACATGGGGGCGGATTTGCAGGAACGATCCAGGCCTACATACACAAAGAAGACCTAGAAGAGTATATGACCCACATAAAGAGCATTCTAGGTGAAAAAGCTTTCCAAATACTAAATATTCGTCATCATGGGGCAACCCTAATTAGCGAGTTGTAAAATTGTAAATGCTTCACATGCAATATTCTGGTGTTAGGGGTCTCCCAAATAATTGAAAATATTACATTTATTTTTGATTCAAAACTTATTAGAAAGAGAAAGGTTTAACCATGGAGTTTTCATTTCTTGATTATCTAATTTTCATCACTTATGCGCTGACCATTGTTGGAGTGGGTCTCTGGGTTTCCAGAAGCAAGGACGGGCATGAGAAAAATGCTGAAGATTATTTTCTTGCCGGAAAATCTTTACCCTGGTGGGCTATTGGTGCCTCGCTCATCGCAGCAAACATTTCTGCTGAACAATTCATCGGAATGTCCGGTTCAGGATTCTCTCTTGGGCTGGCAATCGCCTCCTATGAATGGATGGCTGCACTGACCTTAATCATTGTTGGTAAATACTTTCTTCCCATTTTCATCGAGAAGGGCATATACACCATCCCGCAGTTTGTGGAAGTCCGCTATAGCAAGAATCTTAAAACTATCTTAGCCGTATTCTGGATTGGATTATTCATCTTTGTGAACTTGACTTCCGTACTCTTCTTGGGTGCAAAAGCTCTGGATACTATTCTGGGGTCAGGCAACGGTGATTACATCATGCATGGCATTTTGGGTCTGGCCTTTTTTGCAGCAGCTTATTCAATTTGGGGTGGATTATCCGCTGTAGCTTGGACAGATGTTATTCAGGTTATCCTTTTAATTGTGGGTGGGTTGGTGACATCTGTCATTGCCTTGAATCATGTTACACCTGAGGGTGGCATGTGGCATGGTCTATCACACATATATAACGTTGCCGGTGATCGCTTTCATATGATCCTGAAAGAAGGACATCCTAGTTTCAGTAATCTACCAGGTATTGCAGTATTGGTTGGTGGTATGTGGGTTGCAAATCTTTATTACTGGGGCTTTAACCAGTACATTATTCAGCGAACCTTTGCCGCAAAATCCTTAAAAGAAGCGCAAAAGGGAATCGCATTTGCTGCCTTTCTGAAACTTATTATACCTATTATTGTGGTTATTCCAGGTATCGTAGCATATGTCATGTTTATGGCACCTGAAGGCACAAGTGTTGTACCTGGTGTTAATGAAGCTTTCAATACTGCAAGTGGTATTAATTACGATAAAGCTTACCCATGGTTGATTAGTCAGTTTGTACCAGCTGGTCTTAAAGGGTTAGTCTTAGCCGCCCTCTCTGCTGCCATTGTGTCATCCTTGGCTTCCATGTTAAACTCTACGTCAACTATCTTTACTATGGACATTTATCGTGCATATATAAACAAAGATGCTGATGATCGTCAAACCGTAAAAGTAGGCCGTCTTGCAGTATTGGCTGCTTTGGTGATTGCTGTGATTGTCGCCCCGACTTTGGGTTCAGTGAAAGAGATGTTCCAGTATATTCAAGAATACACAGGTTTGGTCAGTCCGGGAATTCTAGGAGTCTTCATGATGGGACTATTTTATAAAAGAGCGACAAATAACGCTGCCATCTGGGGCGCTGTATCGTCAATTCCAATAGCTCTCGTATTAAAACTTAGTACTGAAATACCTTGGATGCACCAGATGATGATTGTTTGGATTACAACCATGGTCATTATTGCCATAGTTAGTCAGATTGAAGGTAAGGGTGCAAATGACACTAAGGGTATCCCTGTATCACGTAAATACTTCGCCACTGAACCAGGTTTCAATATCAGTGCAACTATAATAAGTCTAATTCTCGTAGTCCTTTACGCAGTGTTCTGGTAATAAACTTGCGAATTAAAGCGGTTCTTGAGGTTATTCACCTCAGACAGGGACTAAATCTAGGTAGGAGAGAGTTTGGAACCCAACCGATATATTTGTATGGAAATAACTCCGGATTTTAGTGATACATTCACTCACTGCCATGAAGAGGATGGGAATGGATAGACTGCGATTTGTACATATCCTTATTTTGGGTGTGTTGTGTTTACCCTATCTCCATTCTTGTGGAAAAATTGAATATTCCAACTATCAGAATTCGGAGGTAATCGCCCGGATAGCAGACCGTGTCATTACCAAATCTGAACTTGTAATGAGAGCTGAGTATACCCCGAGACCTGCTTATTGTCGCAATGACAATTATATCCACAAGAAGATTGTATTGAACTCATTAATCGCTGAGAAACTGATGGCCTTGGCTCTGGAGACAGACCCCAATTTTAAAGTCTCAGATGGATTCCTTGATTATCTCTCAGGACGAAAAGAACAAGCGATGCGGCAAATACACAAATACGAGTTCGGCGTAAAGAATGTGACTTTGTCTGATGCTGCAATAAATAAGGGGGTGAGAGATGCACGTCGAGAATACAAGATTCATTTCTTCACAATCAAGGATACAAGACAGGTCACCCATGTAGATTCACTCTTAAGGATTGGTTTCTCAATCGATTCGATCTTTGTTGCTATGTCCAATGGGGCTAAACCTACCGAACGTAAAATATCGTGGTTTGACGATGATCATAGGGTGATTCGGGATGCAATCTTTTCGGGTTCTAACCGAAAAGGGACTATCCTACGACCAATTAAACTGGGGAATGGAGAAATGCTGGTTGTAAAGATTCTGGATTGGGAGGATAGCTATTCACTCTCTAAACCAGCGAATCGCATATTATTTGATGATGTAGTGGCAAAGATTGAGACCCGATTAGGCAATAATTTGTACGATAATCATGTTGTGAATTTGATGAAGGGGAAGTCATTCAACTTTGAAACAGAAACATTTCAAAAATTGGTTGAAAATCTCGCTACCATTCACCGCAATAAAAACTCGCAAAAGGACGCTATTCTAAATCAGATTGTCCAGGAAATTGACCAGACCCATGTTACTTATACAGAATTAGAGCAAGATATTGATTACATTGACAATGTACTATTCACATTTGACCACGAAATCTGGACCGTCAGTGATTTCTATAAGTTATTAGCCAAGCATCCCCTAATTTTTAGAGATGCTCGGCTCCCAATGTCAGAATTTGCAAACCAAGTCAGAATGGCAATAGCTGACCTCCTGCGCGACCTCATAATCACGCAGGAAGCATATGCACTTGGTTTTGATAATAGGAAAGAGGTTCGTTCACAGGTACAGATGTGGAACGACAGCTATCTGGCTAATATTTACAAGGATGGAATCTTTGCTTCAATCGTAGTAGATTCCTCTGAGGAATATTCATCTCTCAATTTTATTGAAGAGCATTTGAATCCTTTAATTGATGATCTCCAAATATCCTTTTCAGATCAAATCCAGATAAACTTTGAAATATTGGATTCACTGAAGTTAACGAATATCGATATGTTCGTAGCACAGGAGGGTGTCGCATTTCCCATTGTTGTACCTTCTTTCCCACAATTGACTACCGATACTAAACTAGACTACGGGAAGAAAATGGTGCCCAATTAGAATTCTAACCATTCACATGCGAGATTGTATTCTGTCTAATTGTGTAAAATTAGTTTCTTAGACGCTAACTAAGAATGTTTCCGAAGATGAAAGTGCAAGCAATCTTACTCTGCATATGGCCTATACTCCTGGGCTCAACAGGATTTGCTGACATAAGAATATCACCAACCGATCCTAATATTCAATATACTGGACGATGGAACTTTGATGAGCCAGCGATGCCTTGGGTAGCATGGCAAGGTGCTTCGATTATTATTAAATTTCAAGGGAGTGGGATCAGTGTTGATATCTCAGGGACGCATGCCGATCAATATCGAGTCATAATAGACAGTATACCTGAGAGCGATCGCAGGTATTTTAACGCCACAAGAGGCACATACACACTGGCTGCTGGTCTGCCTGACACAACTCACACCCTGGAACTGATGAAAGAGACTTTTTATGGGATCTCTTATTTCTATGGTCTTGATCTGATTGGTTCTGGAGTTTTGCCACCTCCTGGGCGTCCATCATTACGTATCGAGTATTTTGGGGATTCCAATATGGATGGCTCTTCCAACTATAGTGAGCAAAATCAAGGCGATATGGGCACTTACTATGCTTATCCAGCGATGGTTAGTAGAATGCTGGGTGCTGAGATGAACAATCAATCAGTGGGTGGTGCACAGCTCTATAACAGCGGTGACAACTGCGTGGGCTCCTTTATTTTTTCTGAAGATTACTATAACCAAGATCCAAATTATCGCAGCGGTTTTGATCCGCATATTATTGTTGTCAACGCTGGTGCCAATGACATCGGTAACAGTAAAACAATTGTAAAGAATCGCTACCACAGCGTCGTCTCTGATTTACGATTTGTATATGGACCTGACCCTCAGATCATCCTGTTTAATTCTTATGGTTGGGATATTAACGAACCTGCGAATTACACCCAGGAAGTCGTCGATGAGTCAGGAGACCCCAATTTATCAGTATGCCTCTTTCCCTGGATGTGGGAACAGTGGCATGGATCTCAATGGGATCACAGTGGTGAAGCGTATGTCTTGCTGGATCACATATCGGAACTTGATTCAGATTGGGAACAGGTGAACCCAGGTGATATCATGGATGGTTTTGGCCGAAATTGGGACTTTGCCAATGGTAGTTTCGAGTATTCTGCACCTTTTGGAGGATTCGGCTGGCGCTATTTCACTGGGGGTGTTGAAAGGGTGAATGATCCAAGCCACGCTCCTGACGGTGATTATTACATTCGTCTCAATGCTGGCGAGGAAGTCCATCAGCCCACAGATGCTACAGGCGATCTACTGCCTGGCGCTACAGTTGGTGGAGAAGCTTACTACATAACAGCCAAAATTCGAGGGGTCACAAGTGGGGCAGAAGCCCAGCTCATTACTGAGTTTCAAGGACAAGAGATCTGGACGAGAGGCAATCCCCAAACCAGCACCCTTGAACTTACGGAAGAGTGGAAAACTTATACAGCCCATGCTATCGCCCCAGCGGGAATATGGACTCTGTTCAATACATTTAAGGCGATATCAGGTACCATAGAAATCGACTCTGTGAGCATGAGCAATACAGACCCAGCGCTTACCAGCCTAGATGGCGAAAATAGGTCAGGATTACCTGGAAAAAACAGCGTAGATATTAATTCCTATCCAAACCCATTTAACCCTACCACAACCATTAAGTATGAGATTTACCAGGAGTCAGATGTCTCCATGACTATTTATGATATTGAAGGGAGGCAGGTTAGAAAGCTTTTCGAGCGGGACCATTTTCCCGGAGCTTATCAGGATAGCTGGAACGGATTGGATAATCAGGGCAAACAAGCAGATGCAGGAATGTACCTGGTCAAGATCCAAGCCGGTAAGAACTCGAATGTGGTGAAGGCGGTTTTTCTTAAATAGAGGAATATGTAGAGGAAAAAGGAGTGAATTATAAAGTAAAACCCATCATGAAATCAGTGCCTCATTAATCACCAGTTGGACAAATCTAATTCCTCGTAAAAAGCACATAACCCGCATTTTTTAAACCAAGCAGATAGGCAGGTCCCATTCCGGCAGGCCACACTTTTTCACACCACACCCTAAACGCAATAATATCAATCAGATGTAATTTACCACATGCTTTCTTACAAGCAGGGGGTCAAAAAAGACAATAAAATTTGAAATTCTTGTTCATTGTTCATTGGATTAACTCTGAAATAACCATTCATATCTGCCCTAAATATAAGAAGTGGAAACAAATCTGGTGGAAAGTCATTAGTCTAATTTCGCTTAAGGCGCTGTATGTCAAGTCAATAGGGGATTGTACATCAGTATTTGGGAGCAGGGGGCCGGAGGTTC
>Ga0307989_1000492_pt1 | contig 25889 bp, 31 predicted proteins | sample EllFjometagen185_FD_203164 | JGI IMG/M metagenome (GOLD analysis project Ga0307989, IMG submission 203164) | Marine microbial communities from Ellis Fjord, Antarctic Ocean - #185 | ecosystem: Environmental > Aquatic > Marine > Unclassified | place: Southern Ocean | collected 2014-10-08 | reverse complement strand
GGAGTCAAAACAACAAAAGGAGAATCCGAAGCACGAAAACTAATCAAATCAATCAAAGCTCGTATCGCCTGCAAAACTTCCATCCTAACAATCAAGGCGTAAATCTTATTAAGCCAACTAACAATTCTAACTCATGAAAACTTTCTTTATTCTCGGCAGAAACCCCGAACTATCCCGTCAAGAAGTACTCGCATTCCTAAAAGCCAGAAGTCGAACCCACAAAGAAATTCTATTCCAAGATAACCTCTTAATAATCCAAACCAACGAAGGAGAAAGATTCGACATCCAAGAATTCGGCGGCGTCATGCACTTAGGAGAAATAACATTCGAAGGAACAAAAGAAGAATTAAAATCCTATATAGAAAAAAACGAAATCATATCTTCAGACAAATTTTCTTACGGAGTATTCGGAAACGAAGACCCTCAGCCTCTAAAAGACAAATTCAAAAAAGAAAAGAAAAAAGCCTCAATCAAACACGGAAGAAAATCTATAAAATTCCAAAACGGAGAACTACAAGAAAATCCAAAAGCAGACTTCTATCTATTCTTCCACTCACACGAAAACACAATCTATCTAGCGAACACAACCCAAACCTACGACCCAACCGAAGTCAAAAACCGAGACATGAACAAACCAGTCCGAAGAGAATCCCTAGCAATATCTCCAAGACTCTCCAAAATTCTAATCAACCTTTCAGAAGCAAAACCATATTCAAGACTAGTCGACCCATTTTGCGGAATCGGAGGAATCCTATCCGAAGCTCTAATCAAAAAAATCAATGTCTACGGAATCGACAAAGAAAAACAAGCAACAATAGACGCCAAAATAAATCTACACTGGCTAACTAAAGAATACAAAATACAAACCAAATACGAAATCGAAAACAAGGACTCCAGAAGAGCCCCAGACCTACAATTTGACGCAATGGCAACAGAAACCCCACTCGGAAAAGTTCTTCGAAAGAAACCCGCCGACAACCAAGCCCAACAAATCATCACAAATTTCGAAGCCTACATGGTCCCAATTCTAAAACAATTCCGAAAAGTCAAAAAACCTTCCGCCAAAATTGCAATAACATTCCCAGTAATAAGAAATTTCCACGTAGACGCTCAAAAACTAGCCGAAAGATCCGGACTAAGAATTCATATGCAACCAATCCTTGAATCCAGAAAAGATCAATTCATATCTCGAGATATCCTAGTCTTGAAGTGACTATCTTCCCAATATTTTTGGCTCAACCCCATACTTTTCTTGACCTAAACTAAGAAAATCGAGATACCAGCTCATAGATTTACCTTTTTCACTTATCCAAAATATTTCTTTCAATGAATTTTCAATAGAAACCAATTTGGGAACATAAATAACACCCCTTCCTTTCTCTTCAAAAGAATCAACATAATCATTAGACAAGCCAAGAACTACTCCATAACACTCATCATAAAACTTAGCATAACTTCTAGCCAAATCAAAATCACTAGTAAGAGAAACAGATTTAGCCCTATACTCTAACTCATGATCAGCATAAAGACCAGAAACCTCTTCTAATGCAGCCTCTTCGACACTATCCACATTATTAAGATCTAAAATAAACCTCCTGTAATCTTCATCTTCTTTCTCAAGACTTCTAACTTTCTGATACCAAGGACTCAAAATCTCCCCGCTTTCAAGCACCCCAAATGCATCCCTCATACTCGTTCCATGATAAAAATTTTTCGCCATATCAAATTATCCAAACTACCATATAAAAACCTTTCCATCTGTAACTCCCCAAAAGAAACAACAAACCAAAAACCTTATATACCCAAAACAACATATTCCAAAATGGAAAACCAAGAAAACAACTGGAATACCTCGCAAGACATAGACTCTGTAGGAAAAGCAAAACTTGAATCTTTAGAAAATAATATCAAAGAACTAGAAAACATGATAAAAGAACGGAATACCCTAAGCCAAAACTTCATCAAAGAAGGCGAAGGAATGAAAGGAAACATAAAAACCTTCTTAATAGAAAACACACCCGAAGGCGAAGGCGACTCTGAATTCGCACGTGAAAGATCCGAACTCCGAAAAAAACAAATCGAAATCTCAGAACTCCAACTCAACGAAAAAGTAAACTGCTGGCGAGACATTGCACTTCTAAAGAAAGAGTTCCGTGAAAACGAGAAAGAGCTAAATGAAAAGAAAAGCAGATCCGATATGCTCGGAAGAATTCTTAACGAATAAAATGATAAAATACCATATGAAAATCGAAGGGAAGGAAGGAAGATTTCAGCTAAATGAGAAAAGTTTAGAAGAAGCAATGGGATTTGTACAGAAAAATTCTGCCGATAATCCAAAACAAACAAGAATTTTAAAAGAATACTTTAAAGGAAAATTAATTCTAGAAAAAAAATACCAGGCAGGGACAGGCGGAGCAATAAAATTATATTAACATAAAATGAACCAAAGACCCCTAGCAATCGAAGAGAAATGTAACAAACTAAGACCAGTCTTCGGAAAAAGAATCGACGAAATATATTTCCAGTATACCATGGCAAACGGCCGAGAAGAAAGAGAGGAAATAGAACACGTAATCAACACACTCTACCAAAAACATCTCAACCAACTTCTAGACAAATCCGTTTTACTCGAACCGCCAAAATCAGAACTAATCGACGGAACATATAACCTAGCAGACATAGTATATTCCGACAAAAAAGTCTGCCCTTTCAATCTCCGAGAACAAGACTGGCCACGTCACATCTGCGTAACAGGAATGTCAGGTTCAGGTAAAACAACTTTCGCATTCAAAATAATAGAAGCATTAGCAAAACACAAAAAACCTTACCTAGTCTTCGACTGGAAAAAATCCTTCCGACCTCTCTTAACAAAAGACCCATCAATCCTAGTCTTCACAGTCGGAGACGAATCAACATCAAACCTCTTCAAAACAAACATCAACCAACCTCCAAAAAACGTCGCACCAAAAGAATGGATAAACGTCCTAGCCGATCTACTAACAGAATCATTCCAAGCATCATTCGGAGTCCATAAAGTAATCCTAGAAACCCTAGACGAAGCCTTCAAAGAATGGGGAATCTACCACGGCTCAGAAAACTACCCAACATGGAATCACATCAAATGGAGACTCGAAGAAAAACTTGAAAAAGTAAAAAGCAGAGAAGCAGGCTGGATAGAATCGGCATTAAGAGTTGCAACAGTTTTAACATTCGGAGAATTCGGAAAAACCCTAAACTACAAAGGCGAAAACTCAGTCTCAGTAGAAGAATTACTAAACAAAAAAGTAATTATGGAATTAAATTCTCTAGGCGGAATCGAAAAAACCGTCTTCTGCGAATTCCTCCTAACCTACATCTACAAAACAAAAAAAGCCAGACAAAACAACACCTCAGGAAATTTCGACCACGCAATCCTAGTAGACGAAGCCCATAACATCTTTCTAAAGAAACCAACAAACTTCACAAACGAAACAACAACAGATATGATCTACCGAGAAATGCGAGAATACGGAACATCCCTTATATGCCTCGACCAACATATATCAAAAATCTCCGACACAGTAAAAGGAAACTCGGCATGCCACATCGCGTTCCAACAACAACTACCACAAGACATCTTCGACATCTCCGAACTAACACAACTTCGAGATTACCGTCACTACTTCTCAAGCCTACCAGTAGGTTCAGCAATCGTCAAACTATCCGAACGATACAACCAGCCATTCCAAATCAAAGTTCCATGCACAATAACAAAAAACACAAACATCACAAACGAACAAATAAAATCCAGAATGCAATCCTTCATCCTAGGAAAAGAATATCAAGAAAAATCAAACCCGGAATTCAATAAACAACTAGAAGAACCAAAAGAAATAGAACATATCAAAAAACCAAAAGAAAAGGTAAACATAACACAAATCCCGCTAACAGAAACTCAAAAAACTATTCACGACTACATAACCGAACACCTATCCGTCGGAATACCTCTCAAACACATAAAAGAAATATTAGAAAAATCCAAAATCCAAGGAAACTACACCTCAGCAGACATAGAAAAAGCCATAAACCTATTACCTAAAGAAATGCCTAAAGAAAAAGTACTAACAAGAGAAGAGAAAACCTTCCTGGAATACCTCCAAAAAAATCCAAACCACAATCTAGCAACAACTGCAATCTACAAAGAAATCAAACTTTCCGCAAGAAAAGGAACAGAAACTAAAAAATCTCTAGAAGAAAAAAAGCTAATCAGAATAAAAGAAATCAAATATGAAAAAGGTTGGAAAAAAATAATCCGATTACTATAAACAATACTTACATGCAAGAAGTTCTCACCTAGGAGCTCTTTACTTTTCGAGAAAACATATATACCATAATATACTATATTAGAACATATATAATAAATAATAACAACAAAACTTAAAAACCAAAAAATCTACCATTTAAGAATAACAACAAACAATTCCACTATAATAAACCACCAACTACAAAAATCAAAATATTGATTTTTCAAAACCCACCAAAAACGGAATACCCTATGAACATCTTAGAATATTCTGTGCCAAATATTTTTAACACTTTACAAAAGGAGACGATCAGAAAAACCCTTGGTCTTTCAATTAATTCAATTTAGGAAAAGGAGAACACAATGAAAAAGATATCCTTATTCACAACAATTGCATTTTTTGCCACTATCGCTCTGGGTCTTTTCACTATCACAACCCCCGCCAATGCAGGCTGGAAAAACATCCCAATCATCGGAGCAGGCGCCACAATTGCCAGAACACTGTTTCATACAGGTGAAACAACTGTCCTGATTCTCAAAGGCGAGAAACCTGCAGATGAATTCGGAGACAGCAGTCGCGGCGTAGTTGAATTCATAGAGAACATTATTCCAAATACATTTGGAATCGATACCGGCCCCATAAACAAAATCACCAAAATCAACACCTATGTTGAAGCAGAAGGAAACTTCCCTCTCCGACTCGTCCGGGATTTCTCGGTAGCAGTAGGGGCAGGAACTATAGCAGGTGGATTAACCGGTGCACAATGGGTAGCGTCTAAACAGGCAGGGTTCATCACAGGAAGCGCAATGGCAACGGTAACAACACACAGACAAGTCAGAAAGGAATTTAATGGGAATCATTAACAATCACCGGCGGCGAAGCAATCAACACCAAGCTTCGTCGCCAACAAACCTCAACAAACTTTTTTTTTTAGCCCAAATCTATATACTCCATTATACTATATTACAATATATATATTAAACAACAACATTACCAAAACACCAAACCTAAGCCGCAGCATAAACCGCATGCGCTTTATTAGAAATCCGCCAACGCATCCGCGACAAATAATCAACCCCATCACTATTCTTCGAAACCCGAACAACCAAACCCTTCTCCTCCAGCCCCAACAACAACCTCTTAACAAACTCCTCATCCCGCGCAAGCTCCCTAGCAACATCCACAGTAAAAACCAAACGCGGAAACACAGAATACAAATACGAAAGAATCTGCTCCGATATCCTCTCTATCTTCTCATCACTAATCCTCGGCATCCCAAACAAAACAAACCCCCACTTATATTCTTATCTTTTTCAACCCCGACCTAAACAAACAATCTGCGTAATCTGCGTAATCTGCGTTAAAATTAACATCCGCTCCTAGAACAAACCTCACCGAGAATAAATTTTCCGCCGAACCTGAACCTTCTTTCCAAAGTTCAAAATCAATCCAAACTCAAAACCACCAGTCTTCAAATAATTCAAAACCTGCTGCCCCTCGGCACCACAAAGTTCCCGAATAGTTTTAAGTTCAACAATAATATCCTCAACAATAAAGTCAGCAAAATACTCCCCAACTTCTCGACCCATATAAACAACTTTCAACGGAACCTGATTAGCAAATCTCAAACCCATCTCCTCAAACTCAATCTTCATCGCATTCTCATAAACCTTCTCCGCCAACCCAAACCCAAGAGAATTGTAAACACGATAAAACGCCCCAATAATTTTCTCAGTCACCTCATCACGATCCATAAAAAAACAAATTCTATAAAATATTTAAACCTACTCTAAAACAAATCCTATCAACTTTTTTTCGCCCCCGACCTATATACTCCAATATACTATATTACACAACATACGTAATCAGCTAAACATTTATATATAATAATCATTACTACAAAGCATGAGTGATAATAAATACATAGCGTGGTTATCAAACTTATCCAAAGCCGATCTACAACTCGCCGGCGGAAAAGGCGCAAACCTCGGAGAAATGTACAACTCAAAATTTCCCGTTCCACAAGCCTTCGTCGTCACAACCGAAGCATTCTTTCTCTTTCTAAAACAAGCCAAACTCGAACAAAAAATAAAAGACCTTGTACACAAAATCGACGTAGACAAAACAGAAGACCTCCAAACAAAAGCCAAAGAAATAAGAGAACTAATCATAAATTCTCAAATGCCTCCAAAACTAGAAGAAGAAATTCTAGAAGCATACGACCACTTCAACGTAAACCTAGAAGACATGCAAGCCTCTCCAGGCGCACTAGCAATCCTAAAATCCGCAAGAGAACCAGTCTTCGTTTCCGTAAGAAGTTCAGCAACAGCAGAAGATCTAGGCGACGCATCATTCGCAGGTCAACAATCTTCTTTCATAAATATCAAAGGAAACCCAGAACTAATCCAAAAAATTAAAGAATGCTTCGCCTCAATTTTCACAGCAAGATCAATCTACTACCGAAAAAAAAAAGGTTTCGACGAACTCGTAGGCATCGCAGCAATCGTTCAAAAAATGATAAACTCAGATAAATCAGGAGTCATGTTTTCAAAAAATCCCGTAAAAAATAATGAGGAAATTTTAATCGAAGCAGTCTTCGGACAAGGAGAAGGAATAGTATCAGGAACAATCAAACCAGATCAATACACTCTCTCACCAGATCTAGAAATCCTAACAGAAACTATATCAAACAAAAAACTAGCAATCGTAAGAACAGCTGGAGGCGAAACAAAAACCGTAACACTTGACGAAGAAAAATCAAACGAACGAGTTCTAAAAACCCACGAACTAAAACAACTAGCCGAGTTCGCAATAAAACTGGAAGAACACTACGATGTCCCACAAGATATCGAATTCGCAATAGAAAGCGGTACAATCTACATTCTACAAACAAGACCAATCACAACACTAAAAGAACCTTCAAATGAAAAAGAAGCCGAACTAGACGGACAAATAATCACAGAAGGAATGCCAGCTTCTCCAGGAATTGCTTCAGGAATTGTAAAAATAATTCATGAAATGTCCGATCTAGAAAAAATCAAAAAAGGCGATATTCTAGTAACAAAAATGACAAACCCAGATATGGTCGTCTCAATGCAAAAAGCCTCAGCAATCCTAACCTCAGAAGGAGGCGTCACAGCACACGCAGCAATCGTCTCACGTGAAATGGGAATCCCTGCAATCGTAGGGGCACAAAATGCACTAGAAGTTCTAAAAGATGGAGACGAAATAACAATCGACGGATTCCACGGAAAAGTCTACGCCGGTCGTGCAGAAAATAAATCAGTCGAAATCCTGCCAATCGTAGAAACAAAAACAAAAATCAAAGTCCTAGTTGATCTTCCACAGTTCGCAGAACGAGCCGCAAAAACAAATGCTTACGGAGTAGGATTAGTAAGACTAGAAGGATTAATTGCAACCTCAGGAAAACATCCACTAGCATACGAAAAAGAAGACAAACTAGATGACTACAAAAACATGTTAAAAAAAGGACTAGACAAAATAGCAGACACCTTCATAGGAAAACCAATCTGGGTAAGATCAAGCGACATACGAAGCGATGAATATGCAAACCTAGAAGGCGCACCAAAAGATATAGAGAAAAACCCAATGCTCGGAGATCACGGAATAAGATTCTCACTAAAACATCCAGGTATCTTTAAAGCAGAACTCCTAGCATGCAAAGAACTAGCAGACAAAGGCCACAAATTCGGAGTAATGTTTCCCCAAATAATCTCAGTCGACGAAGTAAAACAAGCAAGAGCAATATTCAACGAACTCCAAATCAAAAACGTCGCATTCGGAGTCATGATCGAAACACCAGCCGCCTCTATCCTAATCAAAGACATCTGCGAAGAAGGAATCGACTTCATATCCTTCGGAACAAACGACCTAACACAATACACCCTAGCAATCGACCGAGGCAATGAAGAAGTCCAAAACATCTACGACGAAATGAACTGGGCAGTCCTAAAACAAATTAGCAGAGTAATAAGAGAATGTAAAAAACAAGAAGTAGAAACTTCAATCTGTGGACAAGCAGGCTCAAAACCAGAAATGGTAAAATTCTTAATCAAACAAGGAATCGATTCAATATCCGTAAACGCCGACGTAGCAAAAGAAATATCCGAACTAGTAAGAGATCTAGAAAGTGGCGAAGACAAACCAAAGACTAACAACCAAGAACCAACAATATCAAATCAAAATGATTCGATTTCCCCCATAGACGACAAAGAAGAAATCAAACAAGAATTAGAAGAGTTAAAACAAGAAGATGCAAAACAAGAAACTCACAACCTAAACCCAGAACCAAAAGAAGAAATTACTGACACAAGCCACGAAGAATACGAAACAGAAACAGAAGAACCTAAAAAAGAAAATATTTTCGAATAACTTGTTACCCCTTATAAGATACAACAAATAGAAAGCTTTATATAGTTCTATGACATATATTAATTATGGCATTAGATGATTTATTAACAAAGGTAAAAACTGGAGGAAAATACGACGCTAAATTATTGTATGAAACTTCAGAATCATTATCAGAATTAGAAGCTACAAACTTACAAACCACAGAAGGTACTAAAAAATATTCAAAAATTACTGGAGAAAATATTGAAAAACATATTACAGAAGAAACTGAACTTAGAAAAAAAGCAAGAATAACTGGAGGAAATGGAGATTTATCAAAATATATAGACAAATATTTCTCTAATATAACAGAAGAATTATCAGAAGAAGAACAAATGCCTTTTGCATTAGGATATCTTCCAAGTCAAACTTCTAAAAACAAAAAATACGAAACAACAAGAAGTTTAGCAAAAAGAGGAATGGAAATATTAAAAGAAATAAAAAATAAACCCAAAGAATATCTAGAAAAAGCATTCGCAAAAGAAAGTCCTTTAATGAAAGGATACATGGCATTATTTCAACAAGAATACCTACAAATACAAGCAGCCAAAGCTGAAAGAGTAATAACATCAAATATATCTAATTACGGCGTAGAAAACTTTTTATCAGAAACAAAACAAATCCTAGCTTCACAAAACAAATTAATGAGAAAGGAACAAGAATCAATAATGAAAGAGATAGAAACAAAGAAAGATGAAGCAAAAAACAAACTACTATCGACAAGAGAATCTGCAGAGCTAATATCAAAAGAAATTGGAGAACTGAAAAAGTTAGCAGAAAAATATCCTGATGCCCAAAACTACGAACAATTCACAGGAGAAATAGCACAAAAAGCTTTAGGGTCTATCAAATCAAAACTAGAAGAAAAAGCGTCAGAAACAACACAAGAATAATTTTATTTTACCCTTCCAAAACCCTAATCCTTCCGATTCTCAATCAACCTATCCACAAGCCTAGCCATCTCACCTAAAAAATCATCCGCCATACTAAACCATTCATCTAAATCCTTTCCCTTAACCTTCACAACATCACCATGCGCAATTCCCTTAGCAACATCATGAATCTCCTCATAATAAGAAACATACTTCTTCTTCAACAACTTCTCAACAACAAAATACTTCCTCAAATCCCGCGCTACATGTTCAGGACTAGCAGGCTGAATACCCCGAGAAATCAAAGCCGCATGAGCAGAATCAACCATCGTCCAATACAAACCATCCACAACTCCCATCATAGAACCACGAGCACGATTCAAATGCCCAGGCGCCCTCTGTAACAAAGTATAAATCGATTCAGGCGTACTTCTAATCTTCCCTTCTTTCAATAAAACTCTCAACGGATTAAAAAAACCTCCATAGTCAATTAACGCGTCCCCATATCTCAAAACATTAATCACAACCGGATCCCCCTTCATCATATCATCCCACCAAGTCGAAAGCTTAACCGTATTAACATGCAAACTTTTCCTATAAGGATTCTGCGTAATAATTTTTCCCAACTCCTCACGATACCAAGCAATCAACTCCGCATCCCACCTAATCGAAACATCATCAATAATAACAATCACATCAATATCACTACCAGGCACTGAAACTTTCTTAGCACTCGACCCAAACAAAACAACCGACTTAATCATCTGATCAAACTTGCTATAAACCTTCATCCCAAAATCCATCGCAATCTCACGCTCGCCCGCAATTCCCAAAGTCGGAGCAGAATCCTTCATCTTCTTCGTAACCCTAGTCACATCTTTCTTAGAATCACTACTCTTCACAGCATCCCTCTTCTTAACAATCTTCACCATCTTTTCATTATCAATCAACCTTATTTTATAAATATACCTCTACCTAGAAATATACCCTGCTTCTTTCCGATAAAATCTTCTAGAACAAGAATCATCTTTTTGCACTTCTCCTCTATAATATTTAGAAACAAATTTATCAGAATTTCTCAAAATAATACCCAAATCCATATTTTTCACAACTTCTTCAATAGATCTTTTTTTAGAATCCTTACCCATAAAAAGAAATACAATCAATATTTTATAAACTTCACTATCTCTATTCAGAAATATAATTAATAAAACCCATCAATTTTTTACCTAAACTATCCAACTCTTTTTCTAATTCAATTAATTTTATGTTATCTAAATATCCCAATTCTTTAGAAATAAAAAGCTGGCTCTCAACCTCTCTAATACTTCCCATGGCAATATGCAAAAAATTAACAAAATCTTTATCCGTTCTTCTCCCGCAACCCTCAGCAATATTAGAAGAAACGCTAACTACAGCCCTTCTCAATTGAGAAACCAAACCATACATCTCCGATTTAGGAAAATCTTTAGTAACTTCATAAACTCGCTTGCCAATTTCAATAGCTTCTTTCCAAACTTCTAATCCCTTAAAACTTCTAACCATTATCTACACTCCCAAAACGCGCTCCACAGAGCGCAACATTTTACCATCCTCTATATTCCATCATCCATCACCTGAGCCGTTAAGCCATAGGCGCTCCCCCAAAACGACTCTGCCCCCCAGCCATCTGTCCTCCAAGCTCAACCGGCATAGTCGTAAAACCAGCCCCAAAATAAGAATGATGCGTCTGCGGATTCAAATTCCCATACCCTCCAAAATAAGCTCCCTGCACATCCATAGCCTGACCCCAAGTCGGAGAATTCTTCATCCCATAAATCCCCGAACCAAAGGCAGCCAAAGTCATCGAATGCGGCAACTTCTTAAAATGCTGAATCATCCCACCAGCCTCGGTAATCTTCCTCATCTCCTCGAACCTTCCAGTCTTTTCAAGTTCCATCAAAATTTCCTTAATTGGAACATTCCCCTGTCCAGGCACAAGATGCGTATCAGCATAACCAAAATTATCCGTCAAATGAACATGCTTCACCATAGACTTGTCTTTCGTAATCACCTTCGTCTGCTTAACAACATCCTCCGCAGTAAATCCTTTCTTCCTCATAATATTCAAATGCCCAACATCCCAGGTCACACCAAGCTTCTTCTTCGCCAACTCCTCAGCCCGCTCCTTACCCATCCCATCTTTAATCAACTTATCAGAAAAATTCTTCCGCGACAGCTTAACCAAATCTCTCATATCCTCAGCTCGCGAAAACGCCATTCCCTGATACATATTCTCAACAGCCAAAATCGGAGCCTTCTCCCCAAACTTATCATAACTCTTCGCAGCCAAATTCCCAAAAGTCTTCGCAGCCTTATCCTTCGCAAACTCTTCACTAAGCTGATATATCTGAGGCGTCTCATGCCGAGTAATACTCTGCAATTCATTCAAAGATTTATCAAGTAACTGACGTTTTTTAACCGGAGCCCAAATATCCATAACATTCTGATCTTCAGAAATAGGGATAACATCATGTATATCATTGCTAACTTTAGAATAATCCTCAGACAATTTTTTCAATTTCTTTTTCTGATCAGGAGTTCCATATTTATACGCCTGACCAAAAGCTCCAATGAAAGTAAGTTCTGCATTTTCCAAAAAAAGACTAGCATTTCTCATTTTATTATAAGCTCCAACCTGTCCTGAATCAGCATCCAATTCTCCAACTTGCTTCCAAGATTTACCACCATCAATAGGTTCAACAATATAATTCGTTCCTTCCTTAATGAACTTATTTTCATACTCTCCCAAACTCAAAGGAGCTGAACCAATAATCTCATCAACATGCTTAGTCATCTGTGCAACCTCAGTCAACTTATTCGACCACTCCCCATTATTCATAGCATCAATACTCCCCTCCGCACTAAATAACTTACCAGGTTCACGTCCCTCAATATGCCGAACAACAGGCTTACCATCAAGACCTCTTTCAATAACACCCCCTTTTTCCAATAATCCTGGCATCTCCGGTCTAAACTTAAACTCCCTCTTAATCCCCTGCATCTGACCAGTCTCCCTATTAACAGCAATCCCACTCTCCATCACAAACTCATCCTCATCAATCTTCTTATTTCCAGGTCTCCATTCCGCACCAGGCGCCCCATTAGAAGCATGTATAACAATCGGCAAATTCCCACTCGGATCCAAAACCTGCGCTTTTTCAATAGCCCCAAAAAGTCGCCTCTCATTATCAGCTCTAGCTTCTGGACTCCAACCCTTCTCCCCAAAACCAGCCACATCCAAAATCGGCGCATGAACAGAAGGCTTAATCCCAGTCAACTTCATCAAAGCTCTCATCTCCTCAAAATGCTGAGTCGGAATACTCTCCGCCACATCTGGCTGCAACATCGTAACCTCAAAAACCTTCGTCCCATGTTTAACCGCATTCATAGTATCCCCAAGTTGATTCGCAGTCTGCGGTGATCCAGGAAAACCCAAGTTAGAAGCATCCATCTGAAATCCCGTAGAACCCCCATACTCCGAATTAAAAACAGAATCCCCTCCTTCATAAAATCCTTCATAACTATTCACGTCATCATCACCTACAAATAACAATCCAAATCATTATATAAAATCTTCTCTCGCCCGCTTCCTCTTCTCCTCGGCTTCAAAATCCTTAAACCCCGCAATCTCCAACATCGATCTATCCTTATTCCTCTCTTCTTCAACATTAACCAAATCCTTCACATCAACACCAACAAAAGGGTCATATTCCTTTTCACTACCATCTCCATAAAAATCCAATCCATAAAAATCTGGCGACTTCTTCGGCTCATAAGAATTTACACTCTCAATCTCATTCAAAGAACCACCAACACTTTCCTCCAAATTCTGCTTTCCACTATCCGACAAAGGGGAAAAAATAACTCCTTCTTCAAGAAGTTTTTCAATATCCTCATCACCCAAAATCCTATCCTCAAACTTCTTCTTCGCATTATTCTCAATCCAATCATCGTCCAAAACAACAATTCTATCATCCTCTATAACTATACGCGGCAAATCCTCATAGTCTTCTTCGTCGACTCCCACATCGCGAAGATTATCACCCTCACTCATACAAAAACAAAGAAAACAAACTTTATCTAATTTTCTATAATTCAAATCTAACCATAAATATAAAACAATAGCGAATATAACCAAGTCGGGCAAAGCCCTAAAAACCAAAAACCAACAACGCAAACAAAGTTTGCTCCCCTAATACATAGAAACGCCCTTAGAACGCCTCTTTTTCGAAACTCCCATCTCTAAACCAGACTTATTCCCACCTCTACCTTTCTTCTTAGTCGTAGGTCCTCCAACATCATAACTAATACCCTCAACCTTCCCACCACCAGTCGCACCAGTACTATACAAAGAACTCTCACTCTCTCCACCAGAAGTATTATACATACTCACAGAATTCCCACCAGAAGAAGCACCATACAAATCTCCGCCACTAGCGGCAGCCCCATACAAATCTCCGCCACTAGCGGCAGCCCCATACAAATCTCCGCTAGCCCCAGCAACCTCATAAGAAAACCCCTCTCCTCCTAAATCCTCATCATCACCAAACTCCTCAACCTCTTCCCAATCAACAGCATCCTCCAAACTTTCAGCCCGCCACTCTTCCTTCTCTTCGCCCCGCGCAAGCATAGTATCTCCAATCGAAAACTCCTTCTCATCTTCCTCTTCCTCCGAATCCTCATCTTCCCCAACAAAATCCTTCTCCTCCCAACTAGAATCACCCTCAGCAGCCGAAACTACATCAAGCTCCTTAACTTCGTCCTCAAGCTCCTTAATTTCCTTAATACTCATAAAACCAAAACCAAAAATACATTTAACTACCTTACGAATTCAAAATAAACTATTCACCCTTCCAAAATCTTTCTAAATACAACTTTATCCTATATGGCTGCAGACTCATAATAACACAAAGTAAAAATCCAAAAGGATGCTTAAGTGCCCCATAGCTATTAGCCTTAATCTCTCCCCAAATCCAATAATATTCCTTATTCTTTTCTGCCAATCTCTGCCAATCCTTTATATGATATGTCTCATGTGCTAAAAGAAATTTCTGGACAGATTGAGGTAAATCCTTTCTAATCCTAATCTTCAAAGCATCTTCGTCAGCATCACCAAAAGCAGGATAGAGCTCAGACTTTGAAACATAAATAATCTTCGGATTTTTCATTAATCTCCACGACCCTTGAAAGCATCCTTCCACCCAACTTCTCCGCCTTCGCTTAATTCCTCAGCAGCATCACCATCAAAATTATCAAAACCAAGTCCAGGAGGCGAAGCCATCCGATGCGCCTTCTTGTAAATATCATAAAGCGTATAAAGCGTATTACCAGCCCCACTAACAGCCGCGCCCCTCATCGTCTTCTCAACAAAATTATCCTTCTTAATTTCATCCGCCTTCAAAACAACATCCGTCCCTTTTTCCACTTTCTTAACCTTCTTCTTCCCAAACAAACCAAACAAAGCCGCAAACGGATTAATATCCTGCGACGCCTTCTTCTCGCCTTTCTTCTCAGATTCTTCCTTTTCTCTTTCCTCCTTACTCTTCAAAAAATAATCCAAATCCTCTTTCAAATCCTTCAAAGCTTCCCCGGCAACATCCAAAGAAAACTCCATACTCTTATCCAAATCCGACTTCTCCAACATCTTCTTAGCCGCAGCCAACTCCTCATCATTGAGCGCATAAGCATCAAAATCAATATCAACAACACCACCCATCCCAAAACCATAATCCCCCTTCTGCGTCACCCTCTGCGAAACATGCCCCCGATATTTCAAAGTAATAATCACAACCTGATTATATTTTCTCTTAATATTATAACCACCAAACCTCTCATCACTAGCGATAGAATTCCCATCCTTATCTTTCTCAACACCAACAGCCTTCACTCCCAACAACTGCAACTCAAACATAGTCGTAGAAAACGCATTAACAAGCGCCGCATCTTTCTCAAAACCCTTCTGGCGCAATTTCTCCGCACTCTCAAGATAAGGTTTCATCCAAGCCGAATACAACTTCACAGTCTCAACCTGCGACTTCAAATAATTCTTCTCAATACTAAACCGCTTCCGAAGCTCTTTCTCACTATAATTAACCCACTTCAAAAACTCACTAATTCTAGGCTTCAAAATTCTCATAACAGAATCATTAATCAAACCAACCCCACCCTCCTTCTTATCTTCACTATTCATTTTATCAACATCCTCAACCGAATTCGCCATCATAAAACCCTCACGCAAAGTCGAAAACCCCATCTCAGCCGAAGACATCTGATGAATCGCACCACGCCCTTTCTTAATATCAACATTATCCAACCAAATCTGCTTCAACGCCAACATTCCCTCTTCCTTCTTCTTGCCCTCACTATTCGCATCATCATAATGCTCCAACCTCAACTCAAACTCCTTCAAATCATAAATCAAATTCAAAACCGACTTAATAATCTGATTCATCCCGCCAAGAATCTTCATCCCCTCCTCCTGCATCTTCGTAGCCTTCATATTCATCTCACTAAACTGTCCCGACCCAGGACTCGCCGTAAAATTATCAACAATCTTCTCCATCTTCGCAAAATGAATCTGTTCCGCAAAATCCAAAATCCAATAATAAATCGGTTCCAGCTGATTCTGCTGCGAATCAAAACTAAGCGTATGATGAGCAACCTTAGCCTTATCATCCATTCCCATAGAATCACGATTCTTCGTCTCCTTCATCACCTCGGCAATAGCCCACCTCAAATCTTCAGCCATACATAAAACAACAATCACGAATATATAAATCTTAACCCCAAATATTTTAATACTAACAACTCCTCTTAATCCCATGCTATTCAACAAAAAGAGGAAACAAATGGTAGACATCCGCGAACTCCAAAAAAGAGGCGTAGTCCGAATACCCAAAAAAAACATCGTAGTCCCAACAGATAACGAAGGCTTCGTAGAACTATCTGGTTCGACTCCCAACTCCCAACTACCGGCTACCGGCTCTCCTCGGAGCAACACAGACTTCTTCGGATTCACTTCTCCAACATCAACACCTTCCGAGCCACAAACCTTCCCAACAGAATCAGACGGCTACAACAAAAGAGAAGTCGACCAAAAAACGACAGACCTAGATAACAAAATTTATAAACTAGAGCAAAGAATCGAACTCCTAGAAAAAAAACTAGACGTCAACCAACCAACAAATAACCTAGGAGCAATGGGATGGTAGACAATAACACAATAACGAACCTAGCCAATTCGGGCGAAGCCCTAAAAACCAAGAACCAAGAACCAAGAACCAAGAACCATATTATCTCCAAAGAGATAATACTCGCCTACGCGTTAGAAAACGCAACAAAACATAACGGCAAAGCCTCACAAGGAGCAGTCCTAGCAGGTCTCTTCGCAGAAGGATTAGAAAAATCCGAAATTAAAAATACAATACCATTAATTCAAGAAGTTCTAAAAAAAGTAAACTCAATGAAACCAGAACAACAACAAAAAGAATTCGAAAAAATTAAAGACAAAACTTCCAAACGAGAAATCAGAACTGGATTAAAAGAATTAGAAAACGCAAAAAAAGACGAAGTTATAATGAGATTAGCTCCCTTCCCATCAGGACCTCTCCATATCGGCAACGCGCGAAACATGATAATCAACGATGAATACGTAAAAATGTACAACGGCAAACTTAATCTCTGGTTCGACGACACAATTGGCTCAGCAAACAAAATGATAGAACCCGAAGCTTACAACCTAATCAAAGAAGGACTAGATTGGCTCGGAATAAACTATAATAAAAAAATCCTCTACAAATCTTCCAGAACAAAAAAATACTACGAATACGCCGAAGAACTTCTCAAAAAAGGCTACATGTATGTTTGCCACTGCCCTCAAGAAAAAATGCAAGAACTAAAAGCAAAAGGAATTGCATGCGCATGTCGAGAACTTCCACCTATTGTACAAGTCAAAAGATGGAAGGAAATGTTTACAGCAGAAATGGGTTCAATGACAGTCAGACTAAAAACATCAATGACAGATCCAGATCCAGCATTCCGAGACCGAGTCATGTTCAAAATCTCCGACATACCACACATAAAAACCGGCAAGAAATTCAGAGTCTACCCATCAATGGAATTCTCCTGGGGAATCGACGACCACATCTTCAAATCAACTCACATCCTAAGAGGAACCGATCACCACATGTCAACCCGAGTCCAAGACTTCATAAGAAACATCTTCGGCTGGCAAAATCCAGAATCATTCTACAACGGCCAACTAGAAATTCAAGGCGTCAAAATATCAAAATCCCAAGGAACCAAAAAAATCAAAGAAGGCGAATACATCGGATGGAACGATCCCAGAACTTGGTCACTACAATCCCTAAGAGACAGAGGATTCCAACCAAAAGCAATCCGACAATTCATCCTAAGTCTCGGCATAAAAAAAGCAAACATCACAACACCAGTCGAAAATCTCTACATGGCAAACAAAAAACTAATCGGAGATTCCCCAAGATACTTCTTCATAGAAAACCCAACAAAAATAACAATCAAAGGCTGCCCACACCTAGAAGCCAAAATTCCAAAACACCCTTCCGGAGAACAAGGCCACAAACAAGTCAAAACAACTGGAGACTTCCTAATCTCAGAAAACGATTTTAATTTATTAGATAATCAGGAATACAGACTAATGCATCTCCTAACATTCAAATCCGAAAAAATAGGATTAAAACCTTACGACTTCTCCTTTATCTCAGAAGAACCAACCGGCAAAACAAAATTCCTCCACTGGCTCCCAGCAACCCCAGACAACATCAAAACAGAAATCCGAATGCCAGACGGGTCAATAAAAAAAGGACTGGGAGAATACGAACTAGAAAAATTAAAAGTCGGCGACACTATCCAATTCGAAAGATTCGGATTCTGCAGGCTTCATAAAAAGGAAAAAGAAAAACTAGAATTTTGGTTCACACATAATTAAAAATTCCACATATCCTCTCCCCCGCACCACAAAAAAGCTCCATCATTCTTAACGATTTTTTCCAACTGCGGGAAAATAACATTAGCCAATTTCTTCCCAGAACTACCACGAGCATCCCTAGCATCCATTCCACTAACTCTCTTCTCTAATTCAGGAGAATTAAACAACATAAAACCTGTAACCAAATCAAAATACCCATCATTAAATTCTCGGACCAAAGCTCCCTCTTCTAAAAGATCAATTTTCCTACTATCAAAACTCTCACTAGAATTATCCCCACAATCAACTCCGACATATTCAAGCCCAGTTTTTTCCTTAGTCAAATTCATAAATTTCCCCATCCAAGGTCCATACATTCCATTATAACGTCCCGACTCAACATTTCCTTCAAAACATCCACACCCCAAATCTAAAATCTTCTTACCTGCCGTATCATAATTCAAAACTTCCAAAATCATTCTCCAATTTTTATCCAAATTATTAAAAGCTCTCTCTTTACTCTTTATCTCGCTCAACCCTCCAGATAAAACTTCAAAAGGAACATATCCTACACATTCTGGAGCATCACTTGGAATAAAATCATATTTATTCAAACTACTTTTATGTAATATTCTCATAATATATACAAATTCTGTTACTATTTAAGAATTACTACTAACAACAATACAACTTCTCCTTATCCTCATCCGTCATCTTCCCAAACGGATTCCCACTCTTCCGAATATTCTTCACCATCTCCTCATTCCCAACCAAACCCTTATCCAACAAAACCATCGCCTGCCGACACTTCAACACCGCATCACAAACCTTCACATCAAGCGGACAAGCCTCCTCACAAGCCCGACACAAATTACACTCAAAAACAATCTTATCCATAACCTTCTTAGAAATCAAATCCTTCTTACCTCTCCCCGAATACTGCTCCTCCCTCAAAACACGAAAAACTCCACACCTAGACTTACACATCCCACAAGAAACACAACCATCAAAAACCTCCGCAGCCTCCTCCATCAAATTCCCAGCTTCAATCTTCGCCTTTTCATTAACTTTAGTCATAGTAAATAAACAAAATCACACTACTTAAAATTTTATATCCTCAACCCCCAAAACACAAATCCAAATCCTCCCTCTTCAAAACCACATACCGAAAATCCCCAGACCTCAAATCCCGAGAATACCCCCGTCCAACACTAGCCGTAATAACCTCACTCCCCTGCTTCTTAATAACATCCATAGCCGGCAAAAAATCAGCATCCCCAGATAACAAAACACAAACATCACAAGAATTATCAACCAAACAAAAATCAATCATATCCGCCGCAATCGCAACATCAACACCCTTCTCAATCCTCAACTTCTTCCCACCACTCATAACAACCTTCAACTTCCGCGTCCTAACAACAATCCCCTTCTTTTTCAGCCCCGCCAAAAAAACCATATGCTTATAATAATTCTCTTCCCCAAGCTCAATATCCGGCACCGAATTATAATACCTAACCTCTTTCAAATCCAAACCAAACCTATCACAAACAACCTTCCCAATCTTCCCAAAATCCAAACCCCGCGGCTTCGCAATCAAACTCTTAACATTATGATACCAATTATTCCCATCAACAAAAACAATCGCACTCCGCTTCTTCATAACTACCATACACTAACCTAATTTCAACACTACTTAAAATTTTATGAAAAAAAAGGTAAAGCCTGGCATTCCTCGAAAGTCATACCAGGGACGTAATACTTATTATAACAATCAAATATATTTAAACCTTACGCTTAGATAACTTTCCCCGCATTAAACTTCCCCAACCCATCACACCGCTTCTTAACATTCCGCAAAATCTTCTGATCATTAACCTCAACAAAACCCCTCTTCAACAACCCAATCCCATGCTCCCCCGAAACCTGACCACCTAACCTCTTAACCAAATCCATCATCTCCGGAACAAGCCTCTCCTGCTCCACATTAAAACACGGATGCAAAATCCCAGTCCCGATATGCCCAAAAGTAGGTATACCATGTTTCTCCAACCAGCCCATCAACTGCACAAACTTATTAATCATAATCTTCGGATCCTCAATTCGACTATACCCCTCACCCGCAACAAAAGGATAAACCAAATCTCGCTTCGCCATCACCTTGTCATAAGCCTCACCCTTCAAATTCCCAACATCACCTTCAAACTCAACCAACAAATGATAACTACTCTCCAACCCAATTCCCTTCGAAACAATCCTATCCAAAAATTCAATCCCCGAAACATCCATCCGCCTCTTCAACTTCAAAACCAAATCAACAACCTTATCCAAACTCTCCACCTTCAACAAACTAGCACTATGAACCTTAACACTATCCAACTTCAAACAAGCCCGAACAACAACTCCCGTAATCCCTTCCATCCCAACATAATCCGACATCTCTGTAATTCCCTTCCTTTCCAACTTCCCATCACCATCAACAACCTCAACCCACTTAACATGATCCCCAGTCTTCCCATACTTAACACCCCGATTCCCAACAGCATTCGTCGCAATCATCCCACCAATCGTCGCAACCGCATGACTCGAAGGCTTAACCTGAAACTCCAAACCACTCCCCCGAACATACTCCTGCAAATCATCCAACACAACACCAGCCTCAACTTCAACCAACCTTCTCTCTTTGTCAAAACCAGAAATCCCAACCAACTTAGACAAATCCAAAACAACCTCACCCTGCGGAACACATCCACCAGCCAAACCAGTTCCAGCTCCACGAATCACAACCCGAGCATTCCCCCTAACCATTCTAGAAACCTCACTAACACTTCTAGGATGCAAAACATCCAAAACTTTCCCCTTCATCTGCGACGCATCACTCTGATAACTCCTAAACAAATCCTTCCTCATCTCTTCAACCCCCGCAACTTACCAAGCACAAACGAAGAGAACTCAACACTTTTATCACTCACCGACTTCAAATTAGCAAAACAAAGCCCACAAGGAGAAATAATCTTCCCAACATTCTTATCAAAACTCTCAACCCTCTGCTTCCCAACCTTCTTAGCAAGCTCAGCAAAATTCGCCCGAACTCCGCCACCACCACCACAACAAAGAGCCTTCTCCTTACTAAACCGAGACTCCACAATCTTCCCACCCAACAACTCAACAACTTCCCGAGGCTCGTCATAAATCTTCGAATACCTCCCCAAATGACAAGGATCATGATAAGCAACCAATTCCCTATCCTCCTCCTTCCCCTTATACCTTATCCCTTTTTCCTTAATCCTTTTATGAATCTCAACCGTCGCATGCGTAGCCACAATATCCCAATCACGAACTAACTTAGGATAAACATCATTAAATACATGCAAACAACTCGGACAATTCGTAACAATCCGATCAATCCCCTTCTCCCTAAACAACTTCAAATTCCTCTCAGCCAACTTCTTCACATCCTTCCGATACCCAGCATTCAAAACCGGCAACCCACAACAAACCTCATCATCCGACAACATCACAAAATCAATCCCAAGCCGATTAAAAATTTCCTTATAATTCTCAAGAGTATCGGTCAAAACCCCCTTAGTAAGACAACCAGGATAATAAAGAACCTTTTCTCCTTTCAACCAAGAAAAAATTCCCATCAAAAAATACCTCCAAGTTGCCCAAGCTCCGAAACACCGAAACACCGAAACACCGAAACACCGCTAGAAACGAAGTTTCTAGTTACCTTCTCACCCTTAATCCAATTCAACAAACCCATACAACTTCTAAAAAAATCCACTACTTAAAATTTTATGTTATTTATTTTTAAGACCATTTATACTCAAACCTTCCATAAATCTCAAACCCGCTTCATAATTAATATCATCAATAGTAATCTTCTTCCCCTCATATTCTAAAGAAGTTAACCTAACCTCTCCTGTCCCAAAACCATTTTGCGCTTCCAATTTACGATGAACGGAAAAGACATCTCCCTTTCTAGCTCCACAATTCTCTAAAAAAGAAGTCTCAAAAAGTTCTTTCCATAAAAATCTATCACACCTAGGATCTTCATATAATTCCATTTCGGTTAAACCCGCAACCATTTTCCCAACAATTCCATAAGACATATAGTCCACAGTATATCCAAATTCCTTCATAACAAACCATGCCAATTCAACCTACTTAAGAATTTATACTCTAAATCTCAACACCCAATTCCAACAACCCTCGCTCCATCCCCTCAAACCCCTCAAACAAAATCGTCTTCATCCCAAGCTCCATAGCCGGCTCCAAATTCTCAACCTCATCGTCAATAAAAACAACCTCATCCGCAGCAACCCCCTTCTCCTTCATCTTCCCCAGTAACTCCTCATAAGTCTCCCTATCAGGCTTCCGAAACCCAACCACAGGCGAAGTCACATTAAAATCAAACAGATCATAAACACCAAACTCCTTCCGAACAACATCATTCAAAACCGTCGTATCAGTCAAACTCGCCAAAACATAATTCCCTTTCAATGCCTTAACAACCTCATCAACCCCCTCAACAAACCGTGTGCTCTCTTTCCTTACATCAATCCAAGTCCGAATCAATTCCTCAACACTAGCCTCAATCTTCAACAACTCCTTCAACTCACCAAAAAAATCCTCAGCACTAAATTTCCCCACATAAGAATCCTTCAACCTACTCTTAGCAAACTTCCCAAACTCCTCCTCACTAAAACCAAACTTATCCGCCAAAACCTTACGAGCCTCCCAACCATGCTCAACCAAAACCACATCTCCAATATCAAAAACAACTGCACGAATTACCATATCAAACAAAACAAACCCTACTATTTAAAATTTCATATCCGCATTCATCCATATACTATAATTCTCAACATCCCAAAAACAAAAGTCAGTGTTAGTCTGTGTTAATCCGTGTGCTAATTTTTAACAAACACTCTCCAAACTTTCAAAACCAACCCAACAAACTAGCCGCAAGCAAAACCATCACAATCCCAGCAGCCAACCTCATAAACCTCTTGTTATTCTGAACCCACAAATTAATCGCCTCAACCTTCGCACCCTTGTAAACAAAATACGAAATCAAAACCAACGGCAAAACAAAAATAGCATTATACAAAACCAAATAAACAACTCCCTTCACTCCACTCGAAGCAATCAAGCTCAAGATAGCCAGATAAATACCACCAGTACAAGGCAACTCAACCAAAGCAACCAAAGCACCCAAAACAATCAAACTAAACAAACCACCTTTCTTAGCCCAACTCTCAAGCCAAGGCCCAGCAAACTTAGGAATCTTCAAACTAATACCCTTTCCTTCCCAAAAGAAATCCTTAAACTCAATCAAAGCCCCAATCAAAATAACAATCCCCACGAACATCTTTACATTACTTAAAGCCAAAAAATCTCCAGCAAATCTCATAATCCCAAACCCAGCCAAAAGATAAACAGAAAAAATAACAAAAGTATAAACCATACCAGACCTCAAAGCCCGCTTAGCAGAACCCATAGAAAGCAACACCGCCATCAAAAACAACAAAACCCCAAAAGCACAAGGATTAATCGAATCAATCAAAGCCGCACCAATAACCATCCACAAACTCAACTCCCTAACACCAACACTCAAATCTTCACCCTCAAAATCCAAAATCAAATTTTCCAAGTCATTGATAATCGGAACATCACCCATCAAATGATTAAACTCTCCACCCTGTTCCACAACCAAAAACGGAATCCCCCCACCCTGAATACCAAACATTTCCAAATATTCCAAATATTTCTCACGATTAACCGGACTCGTCACCTCATACTTCCCAACAACAACACCCTCAATCTCAATAACATCCTCCAAAATCCCACTATCAGCAACGCTCTCACAATGCGAACAACTCTCCGAATAAAAATAAGAAACATCCGTAATAGGCAATGCCAAAGCAAAACCAGATAAGAACAACAGACCCAACAAAAAAACAAACCTCTTCATTATTAAATTAAAAAATACATCTTTAAAAAACTTCTCACTTCTCAATCCGAATCGCGAAACCTTCACTAACGGCTCGAGCAATCTTCCCTCGACCAGATTTCAAAATCCTAGACAAAGTAGACTGAGAAACATTCATCTTCTCTCCAGCCTCACTCTGAGACAAGTCTAAAGAATCAACGAGCCGGATAGCTTCAAACTCATCCAGCTCTAAAACAATCTCTTTCAAATCACGCATTCTAATCCCAGAAGGCTTAAAATACAAAGAACCAGGATTTCCCCTGATTCTTCTACGGGCACACGGTCTAGACATTTTAGTCCTCTTGATCGCAGCGTTTTTTAGGACAACAACCTAATCTCTGACCTCGTCCTTTCCGAGACTCGGATTCATCGCTCTCGCAATTTCCTCGTCCTCTTCCAGTTCTAGGTCCTTTTCCTTCAGGTCCTGTTCCATCTTTATTTGGCATCTTGTTTTTCTCCATATTTAGTTATGCATATATATTCATAATACTATTTAAACCTTTCGAACTAAAAATATTCCCTAATACTCCCAAGCATTTTCTCCCCAACCCTACTAAAAAAATGCCGCTTCTGCCAAACCTTATAATTAAACACCCTAGCATCTCTCAATCCCAATCTAAAAAACTTCCTCAAATCCAAAATCAAATCCAAATCCTTCCCAATTAAATTAATCTCATACTGAAAACGAAAACTCCTATAATCCAAATTAGAAGACCCAAGCAAAAAAAACTTCTCGTCAACAACCAACAACTTCGAATGCAAAATCTTCGGATAATAATAAATCTTCACACCATCCCGATACAACTTCCCCAAATACCGATTCCTCAAAACATCAACCAACCCCAAATCCGATTTCCTAGGCAACAACAACTTCACCTTAACTCCTCTCTTAATCGCCAACCGAATAGCACGACGAATTCCCCTAGACGGAATGAAATAAGGAGTCTCAATAGAAATCTCTTTCTCAGCCTTACGAATCAATTTCTTATAATTCCTCTCGGTCGTACCACGTCTCAACATCGGAGAATCCTGAATAATCTCAAAACCCTCATGAACAAGATGCCTAATCCTCTTAGAACTAAACAAATTAAATCTTTTCCAACTCCCATTAAAAGACTTTCGAAATCTCAAAGCCAACGACCCCTCAATCCGCAGAACCAATTCCCTCCAAGCCAAACAAGATGCCGTAATATTAACAGACCCCAAATAACAAACCTCCTTATCAACAATCAACAACTTCCGATGATTCCTCTCATGATTCGCATTAAACCATCTCCAAGTATACCGAAGCTCCCGAAACATTCTCAACTCACCTCCAGCCTCAACCAATTCTCTAAAAA
>Ga0307989_1000490_pt1 | contig 25950 bp, 22 predicted proteins | sample EllFjometagen185_FD_203164 | JGI IMG/M metagenome (GOLD analysis project Ga0307989, IMG submission 203164) | Marine microbial communities from Ellis Fjord, Antarctic Ocean - #185 | ecosystem: Environmental > Aquatic > Marine > Unclassified | place: Southern Ocean | collected 2014-10-08 | reverse complement strand
TTTTATAACAAGAAAAGGGCCCTTGTTTAATAATATTATCCTGGCAGATGAGATTAACCGAGCACCTTCCAAGGTACAGTCGGCATTGCTTGAAGCCATGGAGGAAAAGCAGGTGACCATAGGGGATCAGACATATTTGTTGCCTGCCCCTTTTATTGTTTTAGCCACCCAGAATCCCATTGAACAGGAAGGGACCTACCCATTGCCTGAAGCCCAGGTGGACAGGTTTATGCTTAAAGTACGTGTTGATTATCCCGACAAGACCCAGGAACTTGAGATTCTTAAAAAGAACAGCTTTCAAAAGCCTGAGCGCATAAACCCGGTTATCAACTGTGACCAGATTGCCGGCATGGGCGAATTGATTGATCAGATCTATGTGGATGAAAAGCTAAAAGAGTATATTGTAGACCTGATATTTGCCACACGAAAACCGGCTGATTATGGAATGGATGTGGCCGAATATATCGAGTATGGTGCATCTCCAAGAGCCAGTATCTTCCTTGCAAAGGCAGCTCGGGTGAATGCATTTTTGTCGGGCAGGGCCTATATCACACCCCAGGATATCAAACTTATGGGACCTGATGTGCTGCGCCACAGAATAATTTTAAGCTTTGAAGCAGAGGCGGAAGATATCTCCACTGATGATATCATCCAGACCCTGTTTGATTCGGTTGAGGTACCTTAAAGGGAACTATTAACATGATTCCTGCGCATATTATTAAAAAAATAAAACGAATTCATATTAAATCCAGCCGTTCCGTAAACAATATCATGGCCGGCCAGTATAGATCCGTGTTCAAGGGCTCGGGAATCGAGTTTGAAGAAGTAAGGGAATATGCTCCGGGAGATGACGTAAAAACTCTGGACTGGAAGGTTTCAGCAAGGCTTGGCAAGCCCTTTATAAAGCTTTACAAGGAAGAGCGTGAAAGCATTGTCATGCTGCTGATTGATATGAGTTCATCTTTAAAATTCGGTACATTTTCAGGCCCGAAACTTGAAAAAGCTGCAGAAGTAGCCTCGGTTCTTGCTTTTAATGCCATTAAAAATAATGATAAAGTAGGCGTAATTTTTTTTACGGACCGGGTTGAAAAATATATCCCGCCTAAAAAAGGTTCCAGCCATATATGGCGGGTGATAAAAGAAATATTTACCTTTTCACCCCAGAGCATGGGTACGAATATATCAGAAGCATTGGACTATCTGGCAAAAATATCAAAGAAAAGATCTTTTGTTTTTGTCCTGTCTGACTTTTTAGACGAGGGTTATCTGAAAAGCCTGCAGCGGATTCGGCAAAAACATGAGACAATAGGGGTAATGATCTATGATAAAGGGGCATTTGATTTGCCACAAAAAGGTATTATTGCTATTTCTGACTTTGAAACAGGCAAAGAAATCATGTTTGATGCATTCAATAAAAAGACCCAAAAGGAATTTACATCCTTAAAACAGAAGACTCACAAAAAAACCCTAAATCTTTTTTTCAGGGCAAAAAGTGATGTGATAGAACTTGAAACATCGGCATCTGTATCTGATACCCTGTTGCAATACTTCAAATTCAGAGAGAGACGATTGAGATAGATGAAGGATATTCATGGTATAAGACCCCCTGTCCAGTTTGGGCTTGATCCCTTGCTTTTTAAAATCATCTTGATTGTAACAGGGGTGGTCATTCTTTTTGTTTTGCTGTTTTTTCTGATAAAAAAATATTTAAAAAAAAGAAAACCTGTCACAGACCCTCAATTCCTTTCCAAACCCATGGCACCATATGAGGCTGCATTAAAAGAGCTTGATCTTCTTTTCCAAAGACAAATGGTTGATCCAAAACTTTTTTATTTTGACTTAACTGCTGTCTTAAGAAAATATATTGCCGGCTCCTTTGGTATCAATGCCATAGAGATGACCTCCCAGGAATTTATCAAGGCAATAAATGGTCTTGATTTTGACAGGATACAAAAAAAAGATATTGCAGGCTTTCAAAAATATTGCGATCCTTTTAAATATGCCGGGATTGAACCCCCAAAAGATCGGGCAAGACAAGACCTTTCTTTTATCAAAGAGATAATTCAGCAAATTGAAAAAAATCTGAAGAAACCGGGTGAATTAAAAGAGGAGAATAAATAATGTTCAGGTTTGCATCTCCTCTTTTTTTATTATTGCTGTTTGTGGTTGCCTTTGCAATTTTTTTAAAATTGAGAAACAAAAGTAAAAATACAATCAAGGTATCATCGTTAAAAGGCGTTGATAATCTTTCTTCATCAGTTATGGGAAAGCTCTCAAGCATTATCCCGGTTTTAAAAATAATATCCTTGATCCTGTTAATTGTTGCCCTTGCAAGACCCCAGTGGGGGGACAAAAAAATAAATGTGACCACTCAAGGGGTCAATATTATCCTGGCCCTTGATCTTTCAGAATCCATGCGGGCCCTTGATTTTAAAAAAAATAAAAAGATTGTAACACGACTGGAAGCGGTGAAAATCGTGGTCAGACAGTTTATCCTGAAAAGGGAAGGGGATCGTATCGGTATGGTGGTTTTTGGGTCAAATGCGTTCACACAGCTACCTTTAACCCGGGATTATAATACCATTGCCTTTATTCTGGATCATTTGAAGATAGGGGCCGCCGGACCCAGGACAGCCATTGGAGATGCCATAGGAATTTCTTTAAAACGTCTGGAAGATATAAAAAGCAAATCCAATATTATTATTCTGATAACAGATGGAAAAAGTAATTCAGGTGAGCTTTCCTGGCAGGATGCAATAAAAATTGCAGTTCAAAGAAAAGTAAAAATTTATACAATTGCGGTGGGTACAAAAGGGGAAGCACCATTTCTTGTGGATGGGTTGTTTGGTAAACAATATGTATATCAGAAAGTGGATGTGGATCTTGATGCTCTGAGAACAATTGCCGAAAAGACACAGGCCGGTTTTTTTGAAGCCGGGGATTTAAAATCTCTGGGTCAAATTTATGAGATGATCAATAATCTTGAAAAAACAAAGGTAGATGTTGAAAAATGGGTGGAGTATAAGGAGTTGTATCCAGGGCTGCTTGGCATAGGCCTTATTCTTTTTTTGATGGTTATTATTTTGACGAACACAAGATTTCTAAGGGTACCATAAATGAAATTTGCCAATCCATACCTGTTAAATTTATTATGGGGGTTAATCCCTTTGTTCGGTATCATGGTGTATGGCATCTTGAAACGCAAAAAAATACTTCTGGCATTTGCCGGAAAAGATATGATTTCTTCGATTGTTCCGGGGTTTGATCCAAAAAGAAGGTGGATAAAGATAAGTTTAATCATCATGGCTTTTGGGTTTGCTGTTTTTGCATTGTCTATTCCTCAATGGGGATACAGATGGGAAAAGACGACTCAAAAAGGGGTGGATATCATGATTGCCCTTGATTGTTCAAAAAGCATGCTGGCACAGGATATTAAGCCCAACAGACTTGAACGGGCAAAAAGAGAAATTGTTGATCTTCTGCGCATGATGAAATCCGACAGGGCAGGGCTGGTGGCTTTTGCAGGGCGGGCCTTTCTACAGTGCCCATTGACCCTTGACCATGAAGCATTTAATATTTTTTTAAAGGTTCTTAAGCCGGGATATCTACCCGTGGGTGGAACAAATATCGATAATGCCCTGAAAGAGAGTTATAAAGGTTTTGAAAAAGATTCGGATACTGAAAAAGCCATTATTGTTATAACAGACGGAGAAGCTACACTGGGGGATGCGCAAGAAACAGCAAAAGAAATGGCTAAACAGGGAGTTAAGATATTCTTTATAGGGGTGGGAGGAATACAGGGTGCACCCATACCCAATGAAAAAGGCGGTTTTAAAAAGGATTTATCCGGCAATATTATTTTATCCAAAGTAGATACAAAGAGCCTTGAAAAACTGGCTGCCATGACAGGTGGAACCTTTGTCAGATCTGTTGCCGGGGACATGGACCTTGACTTGATATATACAGACAAAATTCTTGGGACCATGGAGCGCAAAACCTTGACATCAGGGAAACAAAAGATCTGGGAAAACAGATATCAATGGTTTCTTTTACCCTGTATTATATTGTTGCTGATAGAATTTATATTGTCCTCAAAAAAGAAGTTAAAAGGATTGTCAATATTCGTTTTTGCAATTGGCTTGAGTATTTTTGTTTTCCCGGATGGACTTGTTTATGCAAAAACTGTTACATCCAGTGTAAAGCAGGGGATAAAAGCATTTGAGGAAAAAAATTATGAAAAGGCTAAAACGCATTTTATAGATGCCCAGCTTGAGAATCCGGAAGATGCAAAACTCTATTATAATATTGGCGTGGCTGCCTATATGAATAATGAATATGACCAGGCACAAAGAAATTTTGAACAGGCTGCTAAAGCAAAAGATAAAAGGCTGCAGCAAGATGCACAATATAACCTTGCCAACACCTATTTTCGAATGGGAAATCTGGATGAAGCCATAAAGGGATATGAAAATATCCTGAAAAAATACCCCGATGACACCCAGGCAAAAGAAAACCTGGAGTTTGTAATAAAAAAGCAAGAGGAGCAAAAACAGCAGAAATCCCAATCTGATAAAGATAAAGAAAACAAAGAAGACCAGAAGAACAAAGAAGACCAGAAGAATAAAGAAAATCATGAGAACAAAGAAGGGCAGAATCCTGATAAAGACCCAGACAAAAATCAAGACAAAAATAAAGATTCAGACAAAAATAAGCAGCAGTCAGGAGAACAGCCAAAAGATGAGCCTGAGACTGGAAATAAACAAGAAAAACCCCCTGCTCAGCCCGGTGAGGATAAAAAGGCATCTCCTAAAGACAAAGAGTCAACACAGGCAAGCCGGATTTTAGAGAATATGCTCAACCGCCTTGAAGACAAACCTGGCGGTGCAATGATGCCTGTGCAGCAGACACAAGATGTTGAAAAAGATTGGTAATAATATGAATTTTAAAAATATTTTTTTTACGGTGTTGGTGTTTGTGTCTTTCCTGCCTGGCACAGGCTTTTGCTTTGATGTCACGGCCCATGTTGATAAACTCAAGATTTCCAAAGAAGACTCTATTGTTTTAAAAGTTGTGGTCAGCGGAGGTAAAGCAGACCTGGATCTTTCCATGATCAAGGATTTTAAAGTGATATCCAGGGGTTCTTCGTCAAGTTATAATTATATTAATGGTAAATCCGAAAGAAAGGCAAGCTATCATTATGTTTTGATTCCTTTGAAAAAAGGGACTTTAAAAATTCCCGCCATAAAGGTTGTAAGGGATGGTCAGGCATCTTTTACAAAGCAAATTAATATCAGTGTGTCAGACCCGGTTGAGAGCCCTGATGATGTCAAGGCGTTGTTTGTCACAGCAGATGTGGCAAAATCCAGGCTTTTTGCAGGTGAGCAGACGGTCTTTTCATTGAAAATTTTTACGTCAAAAAGATTGGCAGGTTTAGGGTTTGAAAAACCGCCTGAATTTAAAGGGTTTTCATCAAAACCATTTGAAAAAGAGAAAAACTACAGCCAGAACATAAATGGGGTTTTTTATAATGTGACCCAGGTTGATTATATTATTATTCCGGAAAATCCTGGAATTTTCCATATTGATCCTGCTGTTCTGATTGCCAGGGTGATTGTAGAATCAAAACGCGATTCACAGTTCAACTCTTTTTTTAATGATTCGATTTTTTCCTCTAACAATTTTAAACGGGTAAGACTTATGTCTAACCATGTGAAAATTGATGTGGATCCTGTCCCCTCATACCAGGGTGACGATAAGTTTTCAGGGCTTGTGGGCATTTTTAATGTTGAAGCTAAAATCGATAAAACAAGTTTAAAGGCCGGAGAGTCTTCAACTCTTACTTTTAAAATATCAGGGACTGGAAATATAATGGATGCAAGTCTTCCTCAAATGGATCTGGATCAAGATTCGTTTAAGGTTTATGACGACAGTCCGGTTGAAAAAATCCATTTGACGCAAAAAGGATATGAGGGCGCTAAAGTATTCAAGAAAGCCATAGTTCCAGTCAATCCAGGCAATTTTTTGATCAAGCCAATTTCACTGGTTTATTTTGATGTGGATCAAAAGGATTTTAAAACGATTTCAACACAGAAAATTTTTCTTAAGGTCTCAGCGTCACAGGAAATGCGTACACCTGTAACTCCTTTGAACAGTCCATTGGATAAAGCCGTTGTAAAACAAGAGGTATCCCTTGTTAATAAGGATATCCTGGAAATAAAAGAAGGGATTTCAGTACTGGAGAACCGGCAGGAAATGGATTTTTTCTTTTTTGTTTTATTGCTGTCAATTCCGGCAATTTTATTTTCAGGAGTTAAATTGTTTATCATGGTTGCAAAAAAAGATTTGTCTGTTGAAAAGATAATGGAAGAAAAGGCAAAATATCATTTAAAAGCAGCCTTTAAGATGGACAAAGAGGATAAAGATTTTTTAGGGCATCTTTATTCAAGCCTGGTGGCAAAAATTTTCAGCAAAGGGGAGAAAAGAGGAGAGACTATCACGATAAATGAAGCCCAGACGATATTAACAGGTGCCAATGTGGATGAGGCCGAAATAGGCCGGATCACCTCTCTGCTTGAAACAATTGAATCTTTTCGATTTGGCGGGGGAAAAATCGATGAGAATAAGGCTTTAAAACTTTTGGCAAAGACAAAACAGATAATGAAATTGTTTTGCCTTGCTGTCATCTGTCTTACTGTTTTTTGGGTTTCCCCTCAAAAGGCAATGGCCAATAACAGCACTTTATTTTTAGATGGGATTAAAAATTATAAAGAAGGTAATTTCAAACAGGCAGCTATAAAATTTGAAGCCCTTTCACAAAGCAATATAAAAAACCCCTATCTGTATTACAATATAGCTAATGCATACCTGAAAGCCGATGATATCGGTCATGCTATTTTATGGTATGAAAGAGCAAAAATTCTGGCACCCAATGATCCTGATTTAAATTTCAACCTTGATTATGCCAATACGCTTGTGAAAGATAAAAAAGAAGATGTCATGAATATCATGGATGTACTCTTTTTCTGGGACAATATGATTTCTTTAAAAACAATTCAGATTACAGCCATTTTCTTTTCTTTTCTCTTTTTCACATGGGCCGCCACAAGAGTTGTTAAAAAACAAAAAGTTTTTTCAGGAACCGGTATTATTCTTTGTTCTTTCTTTGTTCTGGTCACAGCCGTTACAGGTCTAAATTACTATAAACGAATAGTATGGCAAAACGCTGTCATTGTTCAGGAGGAAATCGCGGTACGTTCGGGTGTGACAGATACTTCCACAAAATTATTCAGTCTTCACGCCGGAACCAAGGTAAAGGTTAAACAAATAAAAAACAAATATTTGAAAATATTGTTTTCCAAGGGTAAGGTTGGATGGGTAAGAATCAGTGACGCAGTTATTATATAGAGGTTATTATGTTAAAAGTATATGCAGCTAAATGGTGCCCGCATTGTACGAAAACCATTGAGCATTTAAAAAATAATAAAATTGAATTTGAATATTTTGAAATAGAAAAACAATCAGAGGATATAATTCAAAAAATCATCCAGGTAAATGGAGGTGATGACTGGGTTGTGCCTACCCTTGAATTTAATGGGAAATGGAGGGAAGGCAAAATCTATAATGAGAAAGAACTGAATTTTGATTTAGAAAATTTAGGTTTGTGCTGAAAGGTTGACCTTTTTATTTTAATTCATCACTTCACGTATCTTTTCGGATAAATCCTTCATACTAATCGGTTTCAATAAAAAATCTTTAATGCCTAAAGATGTTGCTTTTTCCCGGGTCATGGTTTCACTGAACCCGCTACAGAGCAATACTGGGATATCAGGGCGTATTTTAGTTAGTTCAACCGATAGTTTATCCCCAGTCATATTCGGCATTTCCATATCCGTAATAACCAGTTCAAAACCTTCAGGGTTTTCCTGGAAAGCCTCAAGTGCATCAAGGCTGCTGGTATGGCAGGTAACTTGGTATCCCAAATACTCCAGCATCCGTTTCCCCATATCAATGACACCTTCTTCATCATCCACAAGCAAAATTCTTTCAGTGCCTCCTAAAATATTTTGCATACCCTGGGTTATCTGTTCTTCAGAAAATTTCTTTTCTAATGGAAAATAGACATTGAATTTTGTTCCTTTGCCAGGCTCACTATATACCTGGATAGTTCCGCCCATGCCATTTACAATTCCGTGTACCACTGAAAGCCCCATACCTGTGCCTTTACCCTGTTCTTTGGTGGTAAAGAACGGATCAAAGATTTTTTCTGTTAATTTTTTTTTCATGCCTGTGCCTGTATCTATTATAGATAGACAGGCATAAATTCCCGGTTCCATTTTTGGGCCTATGACATCGTGCTTGCCAAATTGAATTTCTTTAAGGCCTACGCTCAGTTCCCCGCCTGCCTCTTCCATGGCATGAAAGGCATTGGTTGAAAGATTCATTACAATTTGATGAATTTGTGTGGGATCAGCTTTGATTACACCACAATCAGGATCGATGTCTTGATGAATTTCAATGGTTGTCGGGATTGTTGATCTGATCAGTTTTAATGTTTCCTTGACAATAGGCTGCATTTTTATAAGCTTTAATTCACTGTTCTCCTGACGGGAAAATGTGAGGATCTGTTTTACCAGTTCCTTGGCTCTTAAAGCAGCAGTATAAATTTGATTCAGGCTTTCCTGGGATGAGTGATCTTCAGGAGCATCCATTAACAGTATCTCAGTATGGCCCATGATAGGAGAAAGGATGTTATTGAAATCGTGAGCAATGCCACCTGCTAACGTACCGATAGATTCCATCCTTTGAGACTGGTTTACCTGCTCTTGAAGTCTTGCAAGTTTTTTTTCCGATAAAATATTTTCAGTAATGTCCCGACCCGTACCACTAATAAAAGGTTCACCGTCCTCGGGTATAATTAATGCGCTCTTGTATCCAAGATAGTGCTCGTCACCATTCTTTTTTTTATAGATTGTAGTACCTTCATGGACCCCATGTTTCTTGAGCGATCCCAGGTATTCACTTTTAAATGCAGGCACTAGTTCGGGTTTTATAAAATCCGAAGCCAGCCTTCCGATTAACTCGTCCTTTCTATATCCAAATGCTTTGCAAAGAGCAGGATTAACCGTGGTGTAGCAGCCTTCAAGGTCCTGGGTATATATGATTGCGTTGATGCCGTTAAACAAATCACGAAAACGCTTTTCTGATTTGATTAATTTGTCTTTAGTTAGTTTTCTTGCGGTCACATCTCTCAATGCACCGGATATTTCTACAACTTTACCCGTGGCATCTTTGACCGGAGATTCATCAACTTCAACCAATAGGATACTGCCATCTTTTTTCTTTAATTCAAGCAAATAAGGTTTTTGGATCTTCCCGGTTTTAATTGCATTTTCTGTAATCTCAACACCCTTAAGATTAATTGGGTTGTCCGTTGTCAATTCAGTCCATTTGCTTTTCATTTGGTCAGGGGTATATCCAAGGATTCCCTCGCAAGTTGGACTGACATAGGTTAAAACGTGATTTGTATCATGGATGTAAAACAACTCGTTGCTATGTTCAATAATGGTTTGTAATTGGCTTTCACTTTTCTGCAAAGCCTCCTCAGTCTGCCTGCGATCAGTGATATCAGTATACAGGGCAACAACTCCCTTGAGCACATTATCAATAAGGATCGGGGCGCCGGAAGCAATGACCTGGACACGAGTCCCGTCCTTTCGATATCGCACGGACTCAATGGGTTTTAGCGGTTTTCCTGAAAGAACAGTGCGCGTGTTGCCCATGGCTTCGGGTTTTACTTTGGGATTGCTGACCAGATCATCAAGATCACAGTCTTGCGCTTCTTCACTGGTATATCCGAAAATTTTTCGAGCACCGGGGTTCCACTGGAGTACTCGATGGGAGGAATCAAGGGTTATGATGGCGATAGGGGCATGGTGAAAAACTGATTCAAGATATTTTTGGCGTTTTAAGGATTCTTTTTTTCTTAGGGTATTTTCCCCCTTTTCATTTTCAAGCTCACGAATCCTTTGTTCCAATTCTTCATAGGTTGGTTTTTTTGCCATATTGCATCTCTTTTTTAAAATTTGATATGAGCTTGATTTTCGTAGCCTAACTATCCATATTTATATCAATAAAAATTACATTATGATATATTTTTAAGCAAGGCAAATAAATTTTCATAAATAAAAATCTATATTGGAAAGACACAATCAAATGTACCAAGCTTTTATTAAATTTGTTTGATCAAAATTACTAACTCCCATGCAAAGAGTAGGTAAGTCATGCCTTTTCTTGTTGGCGGTTGTATGTTATTCGATTAAAGGGCTGACCCCACTAAGAAGGAGGTAGAAATGAAAGTAAAAAAGATAGATCATATCTGCATTGCGGTAAAAAATCTGGATGAGGCACGCAAAATCTGGGAACCAGTGTTAGGCAAATCAAAACCAGATGATCAATATATCGATGAATCTGAAAAAATTAAGGTTGCCAGATACTGGGTTGGGGAAGTGGGTTTTGAGTTGATGGAATCAACGACAGACGATGGGGATGTTGCCAGATTTATTGAGAAAAGAGGTGAGGGCGTGATGTTATTAAGCTTTAACGTTGACAATACCCGTAAAGCCATGGATGAACTGCAAAAAAAGGATTATCCTTTTATCGGAGGAACCCGTACTTTCCGGGACAGTGAATTTGCTTTTGTTCATCCAAATAAAATGAATGGCGTTTTGCTGGAGCTTATTGACTAACAGGGGAATTAGAATGTTACGTTTTTTGGGGAACTTGAGTATCCATTATTAAAATCCTGGGCAAAAAAGCACCCATTGCATTAAAAATGGCCAATGATATAATTGATCTGCAGAAGGGAAAATCCAATAAAGAAGCAATTGAACTTGAACTTGCCCGTCTTGAAGAAATCTTTTTTTACCCAAGATGCCCTGGAAGGACTCACCAGCGCAGGCAAAAGAAGACCAAACTATATAGGCAAATAATTAGGAGGCACCATGTTAAAAAAAGCATTTATTCCGTACAAAGGATATTACAGCACACCATTTGTAAGGTGGCAGGGCAGTCTTGCCAATGAGAATTCCATTACACTTGGAGCGCAAACCTCAAAAAGGTGGCTGGCAACAAAGAATATTGATCCAAAGATTTTTGATTACCTGATGCTGGGTGTTACCATTGGACAGCCTGCTCTTTTTTATGGTGGCCCCTGGGCGTCAGCACTTATAGGCTCCACAGAAACAGCAGGCTTGCTTGTAAGCCAGGCCTGTTCAACCTCAACCACGGGGATATTCCAGGCTGCCATGGGTGTGGAAAACGGGGCCTGGGAAACTGTTTATAATCTGTATACGGACCGTTGTTCCAATGGACCCCATACCATATGGCCAAACCCAAAAGGCCCTGGCGGACAGGTGCTTTCAGAAAACTGGGTCATGGATCATTTTGGCAATGATCCATGGGCAGGCGGAGCCATGATCGAGACTGCGGAAAATGTCATAAAACTGACGGGAATTACAAGGGAAGAGTGTGATGCCACAGCCTTAAGAAGGGCTGATCAATACAATGATTCCCTGGCCAACGACAGAGAATTTCAAAAACGATATATGTTCCCCATCGAAATCAGAGTATCAAAGAAAAAAACCATTCAGATTGATTCAGATGAAGGTATAATGCCAACCACGGCAGAGGGCTTAAAGGGCCTGAGACCCGTTTTGCCAGGGGGAATGCTTACCTTTGGCGCACAGACCCATCCGGCTGACGGCCATTGTGCACTCATTGTAACTGACAGGGAAAAAGCAAAAGAATTGAGTGATGATGCAAATATTGAAATCCAGGTCCTTTCATTTGGTCATGCAAGGGTCAAAAAGGCTCATATGCCCATGGCGCCGGTACCAGCAGCTCAGATGGCATTGGAAAGAGCCGGTTTGACAGTTGATGACGTTAAAGTAATCAAAACCCATAATCCCTTTGCAGCCAATGATATCTATATGTCAAAGCAAATGAATCTTGATATTAATACCTTTAACAATTATGGAAGCTCATTGGTATTTGGACATCCCCAGGCACCGACAGCCGGGCGGTCGATTATTGAAGGAATTGAGGAAGCTGCCATGCTGGGTGGCGGATATGTTCTTTTTACAGGTTGTGCTGCAGGTGATACTTCAGCCGCACTTGTCCTTAAAGTTGGATAAAATTTCCAGAGAACCTGGTGTTCCAACTTGGTATCGCATGGAAATTAAGTGTAAAAGATCAAGGGCTGGTTTTTATCAGCCCTTATCTTTTGCAGGTTTTAAAATCAGCATTGTAAGGCGTGAAACACAGATCAACTCGTTTTTTTCGTTTGTAATGGAAATATCCCATACCTGGGTTGTTTTACCAAGATGAATTGGTTTTGCCACGCCTTTCACCAGTCCTTCTACAGCATTTTTCAGGTGGTTGGCTTTTATTTCCAGGCCCACGCTATAGCTTGGATCCTCAAGTGTCATATAGGATGCCGCGCTGCCCAGGGTTTCAGCCAATACCACAGAAGCTCCGCCATGCAGAATACCAAGGGGCTGCTTGGTTCTTTTATCCACGGGCATTGTTGCGCTTAGAAAATCTTCCCCTTTTTCCACATATTCAATGCCCACATTTCCAACAATGGTTTCTATTGAAACAAGATTAAGTTCTTCAATCTTAATTTCCTTTTTCCAAATTTTTACCATTATATGCTCTTTTGTCCTTTTGAAATGCTTTCATTATTCTTGAAAATAGTATCATACAGTTTTTTATGCATGTCTTTTTTTCGCCATTATTCATTAATTTGTATGGACCAACTTGTAACAGGAGAAATTATAATTGTAAATAGAGGTTCAGCTCTATGAACTATTAATCTTTGCAAATCAGCAAGAAAGAATGCTATTAGAAGCTGGTTTAAAAAAGGCCGGGGACAAAACAGCCCGACTGCATTATTTCAACCGATTAAGTTTGAAAAAATATAAAACAAAAGGAGTATAGAATATGAAAATCTGTTTTCCAGTGGAATCAGACAATGGCTTAGAAAGTAAGACCTTTGGTCATTTTGGATCGGCACCTTTTTTTATAGTGTTTGACACCCAAGGCAACACAACTACAACCATCAACAACCAGGACCTGGATCATATCCATGGTCAATGTAACCCCATGAAGGCATTAAACGGTAAAATGGTTGATGCGATTGTTGTTGGTGGGATTGGAGCAGGGGCAATCACGGGATTGAATAAAATGGGAATCAAGGTATACAAATCATCAATGGGAAGTATTCAGGATAATATCCGACTATTTGAAGCCGATTCCCTTGTGGAAATGACAATGGCCCATACCTGTGGTGGTCATATTGGCGGATGTGCGCATTAGAAATGAAATCCATCCCGGGGTTTTTGATAACCCCGGGTCAAATCCTGATTTTGTCCTTTGCTCTCCAAATAGTATCAATTTATATTTTTAAATTCTTAAGAATTCAGGAAACAAAAAACTACTTAAAGGTGTACTCTTATTCCTTTTTTTTAAAAATAACTTCATCCCCATCAGCAATTATCAATTTCTGACAGTGATGGCACAACATATTTAATTTTTTGACATTACCTTTGAAAAGGAACCTTTTACAATGAGGGCAGCGATATTCTTTAAGATTCGGATTGACCTGCATTAGTGTTATCATCGGCCCTGGAATATTTGAATTACTCATTTTTATCCAATACTCTCCTGACTATTTTTGCCAAATCAATTTGTGAAAATGGCTTTTGAATGAAGGCAACACCCTCGTCCAGAACACCGTGATGGGCGATGGCATTAGCCGTGTATCCAGACATGAAAATGTGTTTGAGTGAAGGATAAAGGGATTGCAGACGTTTTACTAGTTCATCCCCGTACATTTCAGGCATGATCACGTCGGTAACAATCAAATGAATTTTGTTTTTATATTCTTTGGCCATAATTATGGCCCCCTTTGATGAATTTGCTGCCAGCACTTTGTAACCAAGCCCGCTGAAAATCTTGTGAGCTAGTTTCAGGATTGTAATATCGTCCTCCACCAGCAGGATAGTCTCACCGCCTCCCAGGGGGATTTCATCTGTACTTTTCTCTTGAATTTCAGATGTCTTGCCGCTATCACGTGGCAGGTAGATCGTAATGGTTGTCCCTATGTCCGGTTCGCTGTATACATTAGTGAATCCATTGTTCTGCTTTACAATGCCGTAAACGGTAGACAGGCCAAGGCCGGTACCTTCTTCTATATCCTTAGTGGTAAAAAAGGGTTCAAAAATATTGTCTAATATTTTTTTATCCATACCGCAGCCATTATCGCTTATTGCCATCATAACAAAACCACCGGGGATAAAACCGGTATGGTAGGAGCAATAGTCTGCATCCAAGACCACCATACTTGTTTCGATTGTAATTTTGCCAAATCCTGCGATAGCGTCCTTGGCGTTAACGCACAGGTTGGCCAGAATCTGGTCAATTTGAGAAGGGTCCATCTTGACCGGCCAAAGATTTTTTCCTGGGAACCAGGCAAGATCAATGTCCTCTCCGATAAGACTCCTAAGCATTTTTAACATTACTTCTATGTTCGTATTCAGATCAAGCACCTTAGGGGCTATAGTCTGTTTGCTGGCAAAGGCCAGCAGTTGCCGGGTAATGTCTTTTGCATGTTTTGACGCCTTGAGAACTTCATTGAGATTATCTTGCGACAGCCCGTTGGAATCTGCATCGGCCATGGCCAGTTCAGTATAACCCATGATCGCCGTGAGTGCATTGTTGTAATCGTGAGCCACACCGCCTGCCAGACGGCCTATTGATTCCATCTTTTGCGCTTGTCTTAATTGGTCTTGGGCTTTATTTTTTTCAGCAATTGCTTCTACATACAATGTAATATCCCGGTAAATAGTCATTTTTGAAATTGTTCCATCTTGATGATGAATTGGCATATTTGTTATACGATAGTGCCTGCCGTCAAGGGGGCTGATAATGTTAGTTTCCAATGTTTCCCCTTTTGCAACTTCACCAAAAATACACCAGTCACATTTATGATCCAGGCCGTGCAAGACTTCATGGCAGGTTTCGCCCGTTGCATCCCTCCCAAGGCGTTTGATCATAGCAGGATTCATGTATTCAATCTTGAATTCCGGTGAGCAGATATATAATTGATCTGTTATGGATTCCATCATGGAACGATATTTGGTCTCACTTTCCCTCAGTCTTTCCTCTGTATGATTTCGCTCGATAATCTCTTGTTTGAGATCAGCTGTACGTTCCTCTATTCTTAATTCTAATTCATCATGAAGTTTTTTTAAATTTTTCTCTGAATTTACAACGTCACTGATATCTTCATGAATTATCACAGCTCCTGTTACTTCATTGTTTTTTAATAAAGGGACACCTCTAATATTAAAAAAACGATCTCTCCCTCCTGTAGTCATAGGGTAATGGATGCATTTTAAATTTATTGGTTTCCCATTAAGCACGTCTTTATGTTCATCTTGAAGCCCAGCTGCAACTACACTGGGAAAGCTTAAAATGTTGCAGTCCAGATAGTCTTTTTTAACCATTTTCCCTTTACCGATATGAGTGATATGGTAAGGATTGATATCTATTATTTCACCATTTTTATCAAGAATTACAATTGATGTTGGAACTGATTCAAAGATACTCGAGTATCTTGTATCTAACTCTTCAATTATTGAATTATCATGTATTTGACGTTCAGCAAGCTCTTCTTTTAAATTTTTTACCTGGTGTTCCAATTCTTCATAAGTGGGTTTCTTAAGCATGATTGTTGACCTTTTTGTATTGCAAGAAATATAAGTGATAAAGTATCAAAATGGATTGTTGTTGTAAATAGGTATAAACCCCTATTTTCAAAAGGAAAAATGTTCCATAAAATAACGCTTGGTTTGAAGAAGTTTGTCATTTCAATATATGGCGGATCGCCATCATCACTTTCTCCTTGTATAGGTATTTCATATCCACTATATCTTTGCAGGTACGATCGAATTTAAGAATAGAGGTTAAAATATGTCATTAGAAGCTGTTATTGAATATTTTTCAGAATACAATATGGATCACCGTGTTATGGTTTTGGAAAATTCCACTTTTCTTCAATACGATTGACCATAGAAGAACTTGAAAAATATTCAAACTGTAAAGAATGGGTGGACGTCTGCAAATATGATTAGACTTCTGTCATGGATATATTTTTAGATGAGTCCATTGGAGAGGATCGAAAACAAAAAAGGAGGTGTGTCATGGAAAAAAAAGTCCTTGTTCCTGTGGCCCAGGGTCTTGCATTGATGCTGGATTGATGAGCCCCCCAAAGGCAATATAGAATTTTAACCGGGGCTATCTCTATAAACGGGCATCAATTATAGAGGTATTATTCAATGAATATTGTTTTGTCCGCCAGGGATTTGCGTGGTGTTTTGGCAGATTCTTTTGCAGGTTTTCCCAGACAGACAAATGCCAGGGGAACCTTGTTATCCTCAAGATTTAAAAGCGCTCTGACTGATTTTTTGTCAAACAGGGTGAACCAGACACTTCCAATTCCCAGGGCATGGGCGGCTAAAAGCATGTTTTGAATTGCTGCGGCACATGCATGCTGATATGCTAAAGGCCCGTCTTCGGAGAATAAATCTACACCGGATTTGGTTTTATCTCCCGTCACAACAATGATAACAGGCGTTGTTTTTAAAAATTTGACTGAATATTTCTCAAGCCATTTCCACCCGCTTGTTTCAATTGCTTCTGCCTTACATTTTTCTGAGTCGTTGAAAAGCTGCTCCTTCAGGGTGTTTTTGGTAATCACGATAAAGTTCCAGGGTTGGCTGTTCAAAGGCGAAGGAGCCATTATTCCAGCTTCAATGATTTTTTCAATAACTTGTTTTTCAATATCATCATTTAAAAAATCCCTGCAGCTTTGTCTTTGAGAAATTGCTGTAAATAAATCCATTTTAGTCCTCACATTTGATATTCAGTGCCAATATAAAGCAGCTGATATTATTACCCATTGTTGCATGGGTCTCACTCGTTTTATCAAGTCATTTTTCTTTTTTCTTCTTTCAGCATCCCTGACTTCATGTCGCAAAAGCTTACAAGTCACATATGATTATTGTCGATATATTCTTTTTGCTTTGGCTTCAAATCTAGGCAATTCACCGATATTTACAATTTCCACCGCAGGCGTAACGGTCATGTTCAGCTTCACTTTATCAATTAGTTTTTGCTTAGCCGCCTGCAAGTCTTTGGGAGGAACTTCAATGCCTCTGGGTTCCACTTTGATCAGCAGGTGGCCCCCACTGCTTTGCTTTGGAACGTGGATCTGATATTCATTGGAAAATTCTTTACGCTCACGGATGAAATGTTCCAGGGCAGAAGGGAAAATATTGATTCCGGCAAATTGAAACATGTCGTCGGACCTGCCTAAAATACCACCGTTTAGACGCAGAAATGTACGACCGCAATCACAGGTGGATCGATTGAAACGAACCAGATCCTTGATTCTGAATCTGATCAGGGGCATGCTCTCGGTAATCAAATTGGTGATGACCAGTTCTCCCACCTCCCCATCCGGTACGGGCTTCAGGGTTTCAGGATCCAGAGATTCCACAAGGAACATACTTTCAATGACATGTGTGCCTTGCTGGCATGTGCATTCAAACCCAAAATTTGTAATTTCACTGGAACCGATATCATCAAAACATGCCGCTCCCCAGATTGTTTCCAGAGTTTGTTTGGTGGCCGGAATATTCGCCCCTGGTTCACCGGCGACAATCAGGATACGCACCGGGCTGTCCTTTAGCGAAATTCCCATTTTTTGGGCTGTGTCCGCCAGATAGAGCATATAGGTCGGCGTACCGCAAACAACCGTGGCCTCGTATTCCAATATGGCTTTTATGCGGTTCTCAGAGCTGATGCCTCCCCCGGGGATAACCATCACACCGGCACGTTCAAAAGCGGTCGGCAGGCCCCACCAGGCAATATGCAAACCATAATTAAACGGCACATAGAGCCGGTCATGGGTGGTGATGCCGTAGCCGTTCATAAAATGCATGAACTGTCTGTAGAAATGCGTCTCCCAGTCGGTCTTGTTGACAATTATTTTGACCGGTGTACCAGTGGTCCCGGTGGTTTGAAAAACCCGGACACCTTCTTCAGGTGGGATACATATACAATCTCCCCAGGGTGGCTGTATCTCCTGGCTTTCACGCAGGTCCTCTTTTTCGGTAAAAGGCACGTTACGGATATCTGCCAATGTGCGGATATCATCGGGTTTGATGCCTGCCTGATCAAATTTCCGCTGATACATGGGGCTGCGATCATACACATATTGCATCTTTTCTTTAAAAAGTAAGAGTTGGCGTTTTCCCAAATCTTCACGATTCATGGTCTCCAGCTCTTTTTCCCAATATAAAGTATTCATCACAGCAGCCCTCTATTTTTTTTAAGTTGCTTTAAACCTTTAAGTACCTTTTCAGGCGAAAAAGGTGTTGAATACAGTCGCAGGCCTGTGGCATCGTAAATTGCATTGGCAATAGCTGCCAGGATGGCTGATACCAGACCTTCACCAACCTCTTTTGTTCTGAACGAATGTCCTACCTGGTAGCTTTCCGTAATGACATCCACCCCTTTGGAATCGGCCACATTATGAATAAGCGGCATCCGGTAATCCAGCCATGATGGATTCAGGGTATAGCCTTTTTTCATCATGACATCCTCCATAAATGCATGGCCTACGGCCAGGGAAATCTGGCCGTCTATCTGCCCTTGAACCAATTGGGGATTCACGGGAAAACCGCAATCATGGACAGTGGTTGCCTTAAGCAGTTTAATTTCTCCGGTTTCAGTATCCACCGCTATCTCAGCCACCTGTACACTAAAGGCGTAGTTTTCAGTCCATCTCCCTTTTGTTGACGCAAGGCTGGGATGGAAAGGTTCATCTCGCATGGTACGCCAGTGGCCCTCTGCGATAATCGTATCTCCCTTATTTTTGGTGACACTGGCCTCAAAAATGTCTCGATAGGTGATGTGTTTCTCTGGATTATCAGTCACCCATACCGATTTATTCGCAAGTTTCAGATTTTCTATCTTTTCATTTAATTTGTCGGCGGCAACCCGTAGGATTTTTTTACGTACTCCTGCTGCAGCTTCCCGGACGGCATTACCCGTAACATATGTCATACCGCTGATCCAAGCGCCGATATCAGGCGGTGTCGTGGCTGTATCTGATGAAATGATCCTGATATCATCCATCTCAAGCTGCAGTTCCTCTCCCACAATTTGACAAAGGACGGTCTCTGATCCCTGCCCTAACTCTATGGCACCTGTCAGAAGATCCACTGATCCATCATCGACCATTTTGACGATCGCACTGGAGCCGTTGGGGTAAATCAGTGACCCGCCAAAGTATGCGCTGACACCCAGTCCGATTCCATGTTTCATTGGGTTGGAATCACTAAGTTTTTCAGTATCTGGCCGAAGGTCCCGCCGATTTGTGTAATCTGTTTTAAAAGCGGCTTGTTTGATACAATCTATCAGGCCGCAATTGTGTACGTTGTCTTTGTTTGGCAGTTCTTCTCCAGGCACACGGGCATTTTTCAGCCTGAATTCAATGGGATCGAGCTGTAATTTTTCAGCAATGATATCCATATGAGATTCAATGGCAAATCTTACCTGCGGTGCGCCATGTCCCCGTAAAGGTGCTCGAGTCGGGTTATTGGTGAAAATGGAATATCCTTCATATTTGAAGTTCTCAACACGGTATGGGATCATGGTAAATCCCCAGGCCAGGAAGATGACGACCACTCCGCTGCCTTTGTAGGCCCCGGCATTGTTAATCATCCTCAACTGTTGAGCCACGATCGTTCCATCCTTCTTGACACCTGTTTTGATTTCCGAAATAAGCGGTTGACCGTGTCGGTATGCAATGAAGATTTCTTCACGAGACGCAACATATTTCACCGGACGACCGGTTTTGATGGAGAGTGCTGCCACACAATATTCATGAGAAAAGAGATCGATTTTCCCACCGAACGCGCCTCCCACATAGGCTTTATGGATCCGAATGGTGGCATCCGGCATTCCCAGTGCTTTCGCCAGTTTCTTTCGTTTGCCAAAATGGCCCATGGAGGAGATCCACATGTGCAGGGTACCGTCACCACTGTAATCGGCAACAGCGGTTTGGGGTTCCATGTAACCGTGGGTTCGCAAATGGCTCTCAAACCGATCGCTGCGTATCAGGTCCGCCTCTTTAAACCCGGCATCAATATCACCCCACTGGGTTTTTGTTTTACCGGCAATATTACAATAATTGTCTTTCACCCTGGGGTGATTGGGATGAATATGTACCGGGCAATCGGGGCTCATAGCTTCTTCCACATCGAAAACTGCAGGTAAAATTTCATATTCAATGTCTATCATCTTTAACGCTTGAGCCAGAACCTCATGGTTAATTGCTGCCACTGCCGCAACCTCTTCACCCACATGCCTGACCACGTCATACGCCAATATACTCTGATCCGGTGGATAACGGGGTGTCTCAACAAACCCATGCTTGATTCCCTGAGTATCAATGCCTGTGATAACCGCCTTGACGCCGGGGAGTTTCTCTGCTTTGGAGGTGTCAATACTCAATATCTTGGCATGGGGATGTGGACTCCTTTTTATACCGCAGACCAGCATACCCGGCAAATCCACATCTACCGTGTATTTGGCTTTCCCTGTTGTTTTGTCGGGCCCATCTTTCCTGAGCACGCTCTTACCGACCAGTTTCAAGGCATTCATAGTTTTTTTTCCTGATCTTGCTGAGGGTCTAAAAGGCCTGAAGGATCTGAAGCATCCAAAACAGCCTCGATAATACTATTATATCCTGTACAGCGGCACAGGTTACCTTCCAGCGCCTTTTTGATTTCACTAACATTCGGCTGGGGATTTTTTTTTAGTAAAGCCGTACCGGACAGAATAACACCAGGTGTGCAGAACCCGCATTGTACGGCACCTGTCCGAACAAAAGCGTTTTGCATATTTGAAAGTGTTGGTCCATCACTTAAACCTTCTATGGTCGTAATTTCCAACCCCGTGCATTCAACGGCCAGTGTAATGCAGGATAAAATCGGTTTGTCACCCAGCAAAACAGTGCAGGCACCGCATGTACCCATTTCACAGCCTGCTTTGGTTCCCTTCAATCCGATGTGTTCGCGAATGGCTTCCTGAAGGGTCACATTCGGTGTTACGATCAGATCATGGGGTTCTCCATTGATGATCAATTCAATTGCCTGTTTCATATTTTTACACCTTTACCTACATTCTAACATTGTAAAAGTCATGAAGGTTCCAGCTTCAAGGCACTCAAGGTTGCCGCTTGCGCTGTCTACCGCAAAACCTTGATAACGCTGAAGATGGAGTCTTTATGTTTTGTTATCAACGGTTTTAATGATGTCGATCAGAGATCTTTTTATATATACTTCAACCAATTGCCTCAAATATCCTCGTGAGTAGCCGTGATGCGGTAATGGTTTGATTTCATTGGCCGCAGTTTTGGAAATTTCAACGACATTGGACGTATTCAGCAAGGAACCGGTTAATTGTTTTTCAGTCTCTAATGCGCGTAGCGGTTTGGTATTTATGGATCCCACAGCGATCAAAGCTTTACTGCATTTATTATCCCGTTTATCAAGTGTTAAAGCCACAGCGATGGAAACCATGGCAAACTCTAATCCGCCTCGGGGGGTCGCCTTAATAAAACGGCATTGCATTTTTTGTGACTCCAAAGGAATCAGTACAGAGGTGATCAGCTCGTTCGGGTCTAAATTCACTGGTTTAAACCAGTCTCCGGTATAAAAATCGGACATATCAACTTGGAGTTCCCCATGACTTGTCAATACGACCAGGCGTGCGCCAAGGGTGATCAGTACCGGTGCCATATCCGACATAAATACCGCACGGCAGATTCTACCACCATCGGGGAAAGGGTAACAACAGTCACCAGCCCTTTTATAACAAGCCTCCACAAACTGAAAGTCGTGGCTTTGATTCAGATAAAGGCAGCGACTTTCTTGACACAAATTCCCCCCCAGGGTGGCCCGGTTGCGAATCTGCTGCCCGCCTACATGAAAGGCAGCTTGGGCAAGAGAGGGCGCTTTTTCCTTAATTAAGGGGGATTCAGCGATCTGGGACAGTGTCGATAAGGCATCAAGCTTAAGCGACCCATCCTTTGTTAAATGTTCTTTTTCAGTAGACAGATGGTTCAAACTCACCAATGTTTTCGGCATGAGGGTACCGTTTTTCATGTGGGGGATCAAATCCGTTCCGCCGGCAAGTATGGCCGAGTCTTGTCCCAGGTTTATCAGCAGATCGACCACCTCTTTTTTACTGGTCGGTGTTTTATAGTCAAATTGAGAAAGTTTCATTGTTTTAGAATTTAACGACCCCCCTGATATTCTTTCCAGCCAGCAGATCATCATATCCTTGATTAATTTCATTCAAGGAGTAGGTATTGGTGATCAATTCATCCAGTTTGATTTGTCCTCTTTGATACATATACAGCAGTTTGGGAATTTCTATCCTGGCATTACTGGTTCCATATATTGATCCCATCAATGTTTTCTGAGTCAACACCAGGTTCAGCGGACTGATGGGAATCGAGTCGAAATGAGACGGTGTCAATCCCACAACGACAATCTTACCCAGTTTGGCCGTAGCGTCAAACGCCATGGCAATGGTTTCCGGTCTGGATATGGCTTCAAAGGCGTAATCAACACCCATGTTGTCAGTAAGTTCCATTACTCTTTCAACCAGGTTTTCTTTGTCTACATTAATGGTATGCGTTGCGCCAAACGATCGGCTCCATTCCAGTTTCTGATCGAAGCGGTCCGCTGCAATGATCATGGAAGCACTTACTAACGCGGCCCCCTGGATGATATTGGTACCGATACCTCCGGCCCCGATAACCAGGACACTGCTTCCCGGTGTAATGCCCGCCCGGTTGACTGCTGCACCATATCCGCCGACCACACCGCAACCCACCAGACAGGCAACCTCCAGCGGGATCTTCTTGTCGATCACACAAACCGACTGTTTGTGTACGACTGTATATTGACTGAAAGCCCCCAGCAGGCAAAACTGTCCGACATCCAGACCATTTTTGGTATGCATGCGGTACCCACCATCCGGCTGCGGTCCTTTTGCAATGGTCGGTCCCAAAACGCAGGCATGGGTATCCCCGGCCAAACACCATTTGCATTTACCGCATGAAGGCAGAAACATCAACACAACATGGTCGCCCGGACGGATATTATCAACGCCGTCACCTACCTTGACAACGACTCCTGCTCCTTCATGCCCCAGCACCATGGGCCTCATACCCACCGGCCTGTTTCCAACCAGTGCGTGATAATCTGAGTGGCACAATCCAGCGGCAGTCATTTTCACCAGGACATCATCTGATTTTGGTTCGTCCAGTTCAATTTCTTCGATTACCATGGGTTTACCGGACTCGTATGAAACAGCTGCCAAAGTTTTCATGTGCGTTCCTCCTATGCTTACACCCCAACATACTTTTTAAGAATTTCAGGCTCTTTAATCAGTTTATCTGAATCCCCGTCATAAATGATCTTACCCTTTTCAATAATAATATTGCGATCGGAGATTTCTAACAAGGTTTTTATATCTTTATCAACTATAACCGTGGCGATACCGGCCTTCTTGATTTGCCTGATAACGGTCCAGATGATCTTTCTCAACTTTGGGGCCAACCCTTCTGTAGCTTCATCCAGCAAAATAAGATCCGGGTTTGTCATCAAGGCCCTTCCAATGGTCAGCATCTGCTGCTCTCCTCCGGACAACTGGTTTCCCATATGTCCCATCCGTTCCTTTAACCGCGGAAAAAGTTCCAGGACCCGGCTCAACGGCCAGTCGTCTCTCCCATTCGGTCCGGATCGGGCAGCCATTATCAGGTTTTCGTATACGGAAAGATTGGGGAAAATCCCCCGGTCATCAGGTACATATGCAATCCCCTGATGAACTATTTTATGGACCTTGAACTTTTTAATATCCCTGCCATTCACTTTTATAGTCCCCTGCCTTGGGGGGGTAAAGCCTATGAGGGTGCGCAGCGTTGTTGTTTTTCCCATACCGTTTCGACCGATCAGGCTGACGGTTTCACCCTTATGAATAGTGATATCAATACCGTGAAGGATATGACTGTCGCCATAGTAGGTATGCAGTCCCCTGGCTTCAATCAGAGGCGTGGCGTTTTCAGGTGAACCTGTGGTCATTAATCGGTCTCCTCTTCTCCAAGATAGGCTTCCTGTACTGCCTTGCTGTTTCGAATTTGCTGAACGGTTCCGGTTTCCAGTAAAATACCGTTTTCCATAACCGACAGCTGGTCGGCAATGGCAAATACGGCATCCATGTCGTGCTCAATCAGTATCAGTGTATGTGTTTTGGCCAGATCCCTCATCAATTCTATGATTTTAGCTCCCTCTTCGCTTCCCATTCCGGCAAGCGGTTCGTCCAGCAGCATCAGCTCCGGGTCAGTGGCCAGCATCATGGCAATTTCCAACTGGCGCTGTTCCCCATAACTCATATTGGCAGCCAGGATTTCCGGTTTATGGGTAAGATGAGTCAGTTCAAGGGCTCTTTGGGCCCTTTCCATGACCTCCCTGTCACGATGTGCGGATTTGAAGAATTTCATGGAGGTTTTTAATCTGGACTGGGAGGCGATCCAGCAGTTCTGCAAACAGGTAAACCTGGGAAATATGTTTGTCTTCTGATAACTTCGGCCAATTCCCAGTTGAGATATTTTATTGGGGGGCGCTTTGGATAAATCATGATCTTTGAAAAAAATTTTGCCTTCTGTGGGTTTAAGTTCTCCTGATAATAAATTGATAAACGTGGTCTTTCCAGCGCCGTTTGGGCCGATTATTGCGTGAACCACGCCTGATTCAAAGTCAAGATTAACATTGTTGACAGCCTTTAGTGCGCCAAATGATTTGGAAAGGCCCTGGCATCTTAAAATAATATTGTTGTCACTCATATTGGTCATTTCAATAGTATGATAACGTTTGTTTAGCGCTATCTTCCCCTAAAGATGGTTTTCATTATCTGGGACGGTATGCGAAAAATTTTTCCAGACAGGCTGGAAATGCCGTTTGGAAGAAACAAAACAACACACACAATGATCGTTCCCAGTAATAATTTCCAATGTTCTGTTATATCCGGTAGAAAGTCTTCCAGCAAAACCAGGGCAACTGCACCGATGATGGGCCCGTAAAGTGTTCCCAGCCCGCCCAGGATCACCACCACCAGAATGTTACCAGATTCATGCCAACCCAGATAAGATGGGGTGACAAATCCCGTATGTGCAGCCTCAAGAAAACCAGCCAGGCCAGCTAAAGTCCCGGCAATAACAAAACTGACAAGCTTATATCTCTGGGTTGCATACCCTAAACTTCGTACGCGTTGTTCATTGGCACATATGCCTGTAATTACCTGTCCAAATGGCGCACGCAAAATCATTACCAGGAACAGAAAGACTGCCACCAGGATTCCCAAGGTAAAATAATAGAAGGTGTGCTCATTTCCCAAATCCAGCAATTGAATGGACCCTAAATTGACATCCGGCTTGGCACTCATGAACATCCCGTCGTCACCATTGTAACGCGTGGATTCGAAAAAGTAGTAGTAAAACATCTGTGCCAACGCCAGGGTCAGCATAATAAAATAAATGCCGGATGTCCGGATGGCTATCCAACCGACGACAGCTGCAGCCAAAGCTGCTAAAATCAAGCTGACCGGCAACGCGACCCATAGTGAAAACTGATTCATCTCTCCGAAAAAAATGGCCAGACCGTAAGCTCCGATTCCGAAAAAGGCAGCATGGCCAAGACTGACCAGCCCGGTATAACCAACCAGCAAATCCAGGCTCATGGCAAATATCGC
>Ga0307989_1000489_pt1 | contig 25968 bp, 24 predicted proteins | sample EllFjometagen185_FD_203164 | JGI IMG/M metagenome (GOLD analysis project Ga0307989, IMG submission 203164) | Marine microbial communities from Ellis Fjord, Antarctic Ocean - #185 | ecosystem: Environmental > Aquatic > Marine > Unclassified | place: Southern Ocean | collected 2014-10-08 | reverse complement strand
TTCTTAGTGAAGCGCAGCGAAAACAAGCCTTGTTTGAGTTCGGTACGAACGAGTTTGGCGTTTTTTCGCGAAGCGAACATAGAAACTCTTTTAATTCTTATGCTAAGAATCAGGGATCCCATTTCAGTGAATATTCTGCAAAAACCTAACCGGATATTACTGTATGATAATAGCATTTTTTTGCAGAAAAATTTGATGGTAATATTTTAACGACTCATATTCAAGGACGTCCCCTAATAAACAGGTTGCAATATTTTCTTTGATCAGTTTGAATATTAAACAGAAATTAAACTATCTTACCGGGAAAACATATGTCAAAAAATAGTAACTCAATATTCAGCTGGCTGTTACATCAAGGGAAAAACATTCAGCATCAGCCCATTGAATCCTTTGAAGAGTGGAAAAATATTTATGATCAACGCTGTTTGCCCTGGCCGGAACACATTGATCGAGCGATCGCCGGTGGGTTCCTGGCTGATCGAACCGCCTATGCCTTTGCCTCTGCCTTTCATTCAGCGTTACATTTTCTAATTCCAGACATCCCAGATGATAAACTGGCGGCCTTCTGTATTACCGAAAAAGGGGGAGGACACCCAAAAGCAATCAAAACCACGCTTAATTCAGAAATTCACCCCAATTCCCAAAAAACGAGTTGGATCATCAACGGTCAGAAGCAGTTTGTCAGCTGTGCCAAAAATGCGGACCTATTATTCGTCGCAGCATCGGCGGGAATGGGTGCTGATGGACGGAACCAGCTAAGACTGGTGCAGCTGGAAAAATCAACCCCGGGCTTAACAATCAATATCCTGGACGATCTGCCGTTTATTCCCGAAATCAGCCACGGTACGTTGAAACTGGATCATATTGCCATTGCTGAGACTCAGATTCTTGAAGGAGATGCCTATTCTCAATACATCAAACCCTTTCGCATGTTTGAAGATGTTTTTGTGTTCACCGCACTTTTAGGGTATCTGTTTCGAAATGCCTCTCTTTTTTCCTGGCCGCAACCCATCAAGGAAAATCTGTTGGCGCTGATTCATAATTGCAGGTCCCTGACTTTATCAGACCTGGCAGCATCCGAAAACCACATCGTTTTTAACGGATTTCAATCTCTGATGGATAAAGTGCTGATAGAGATAGAACCCTATTGGTCAACAGCATCAAAGGATGTGATTGATCATTGGGAAAGAGATAAGCCGCTTTTAAAAATTGCTGAAAAAGCCAGAGTCCAACGATTGAAAACGGCATGGGCAAATTATTAGAAATAGTGTATAGTTCAAACGATAAAAGCATGGTAACTATTCAGCAAAATTTGAGCAGTTATGAAAAATACGAAAGTATCAACTTTTCCATAATTGGCTCAAAAGGCAGAAGTGGACGAGGCAGAAGGCAGAAAAAAGTGCTGAAATGTTCAAAGCCTTTTATCGATCCTGCACTTCTTTCTGCCTTCTGCCTAAACCACTTCTGCCTTTTACTTTTATCTTGAAATCAGCTAATTAGTTATTGATTCCCGAATAATCAGAGCATCTTGCCCAATATCAATTGGGCAGAATGCGTGTGCATACTAAAAAAACCAGAATTCTATTTTTTGTTTAATAACTATAAAAATTGTTTATTTACAACAAGTTTCGCGTTTTTCATAAAACGAATGTTCGTTTTGATTTAGATTAAAATCGCCATTCATAATTTCATATGATTATATACAATTGACATCCCATTCTTCTCTAACATTGTCATCCTCGCGAAAGCGGGGATCCAGTATGCAATTAAAGATTTTTATTAATACCCTGGATTCCCGCTTTCGCGGGAATGACAAAAGGTTTAGCTGAATGAGGGCTGTAAATAATCAAATAATTTCACATACTACCTCCTGACATATTGAAGTAAAAACCAGGAACAGCCACAAATTTTAAGGAATCGAACCCATGAAATTTACCAGCATTGAAAATGTTAATACAGAACTTAAAAACGCCGGATATATCTGCTCCAAAACCATCTCAACCGTTGTATTCCTGGCAGAAGCAACCCAAAAGCCGATACTGGTTGAAGGACCTGCTGGAGTGGGGAAAACAGAACTCGCCAAAGCGGTCGCGTCTAGTCTGGGAAGAGAGTTGATTCGATTACAATGTTATGAAGGATTGGATGAAGCCAAAGCGCTCTATGAATGGGAATACGCCAAGCAACTGCTGTATACACAGATGATGAAAGAGAAAATTGATGAGGTGGTCTCCGGATCCAGCAACCTGGCTGATGCGGTGGATCGTATTGCCGCACAGGAAGATGCTTTTTTTTCAGAGCGTTTTATTCAACCCCGACCACTACTAAAAGCAATCACTTCAGAAGAGCCGGTAGTGCTGTTGATTGATGAAGTCGATAAATCTGATCCGGAATTCGAAGCTTTTTTGCTGGAAATTCTCAGTGATTATCAAGTCACTATCCCTGAAATTGGTACCCAAAAAGCGATAAAAATCCCTTTCGTATTTCTGACATCTAACAATTACAGAGATATGAGTGACGCTTTAAAACGGCGTTGCATTCATCTTTACATTGACTATCCTGATGTCAGTCTTGAACTGGAAATTGTCAAATTAAAAATCCCCCATATTGAAGATCGTCTGGCCAAACAGGTGGTGGACACGATCAATGAAATTCGTAATTTGGATCTGAAGAAGAAACCCTGTACCTCAGAAACACTGGATTGGGCACAATCATTGATCGCGTTACAGATTGAAGATCTCTCTGCGGAAACGGTCACAGATACACTTAATCTTATTTGCAAATATCGCTCTGACTCTGAATTGGTCAAAGAGAAAATGGAAACGATCGCTCAAAATGCAGGACTCCAATGGTCAACCTTGTCTTAAGATTTATATCCTGTTCCAGAGCAGCCGGATTGCGCATTTCATCCAGCGAAACATTGGATTGCCTTCGCCATTTAGAGCTGATTGATGTCCTGGATGAACCGCTGTTCAAGAATGTTCTGCGATCAAATTTTGCTAAAAGCCGTCGGGAACAGGGACGTTTTGACCATCTCTATCACCTGTTTTTTCATGAACTCCGTAGTGGGAACAGTATACCCATCACTGGTGAATTGTCTGACCGAATCGATGAAGTCCTTAGGCAAATTGAAAAGCAGGAACATGACGACTCCGCATATCAGGCGATTGCCGAACTGCTTAAAGGGAATCCCTTAAGATATATGGAAGAGATGCGCCGCATCCAGACCGATAGCAGTGAATCAGTCTCCCACCTGCCAAACAATTTTGGTCCACTGGTTCGCAGACTTCAGGTTATGTCACAAATCACTTCCATTGGAGACACGGTTGCCCGATTTATGTCGTCCAATATCCAAGCCATTCCCTGGGAAGAGCGCAATGCCTTAACCCTGCATTTCAATGATCGTCTGGAAAATGCCCGCAGAATGTTGAGAGAAGATCCAGAACCTTATAACGATGAATTGAACCAGGTAACGTCCTATGAACAACACATGAATGAGATGGGCAACCGCTCTTTTTTCTCTCTATCCAGAAAAGAAGTCGTCGAGATGCGGGAAATCATCGAGCAGATGGTCCGCAAATTAAAAGACACGGTCCAACGACGTCATGTCAAAAACAGTCGAGGCGTTTTAGATATCAAGAAAACCTTGCGTGCCTCAATGAAGTACCAGGGAGTTCCCGTTGAGATCATTTTTAAGCACCGCCCCAAAAGAAAAGGGAAGATTGTCACTTTATGTGATGTTTCCGGCTCTGTCTGGTCAGCGGCTAAGTTCATGCTGAATATGCTCTATTCTCTTCAAGACTGTTTTCTGCAGGTTCGCAGTTTTGTCTTTGTCTCCGAATTGGAAGAGGTCACTAAAATATTCGAAGATCATGATATCAACAAAGCCATCGACAAAGCCCTGAGTGATACCAAGATAAATTATGAAGCTTCTACAGATTATGGTTCCAGCTTCAGACAGTTTAGACGCGAACACCTGGACATCTTAAACAAAAAAACCACCCTGATTATCATCGGCGATGCCCGTTCTAACTATGGCAATCCTGAAGTGGAAATTCTGGATGAAATGCGGGAAAAATGCCGACGGGTGATATGGCTTAATCCTGAATCCCTGATGTTCTGGAACACTGGAGATAGTGTCATGAGAGACTATCAGCCCTACTGCAACCAGGTTCGCCACTGCCAGAATCTGAATCAACTAACAGATTTTATCAAAACCCTGGTTTTGTAATATTTTTCTGCTTTGCTCCCCACCTCCCTTTTTTCCTAATTTGCCAAAGCAACCATACCGTTTCTAAAGCTGTATGGCTTGTTATCTCGGAACTATTCAGTAAAAGTAATTGAGTGCCAAAGGTATGGTGTTTCTGGAACCTTAGAAGCCAGGGATGGCTTCTGGAGCTCCAGGGATGGATTTATGCGTTTCCAGAAATACCATGCCTTTGGCACGGCGCTTACTGAATAGTTACGTTATCCCAATAATTGCGTCTGAATCATTTTAGATGTTCCTGACCCTAAGCCAATAATATTCTTGGAAAATAAAAAGAATTAGCTTGCAATTCCTGTTAAAATCAAAGAAAATTAGGCACTCTCGAAAACGTGAATTCCTACTACCCATTGGAATGTTATCATGATGAAAAAACTTCGACGCTTCCTGATCATCGTTATTATCATCGTCTCCGTGCTGGGGTTTTTCTTCCCCTACCCACAACCTCATTTCTGGTGGCAAAAAATACCCATATTTGACTCTATCTTTGGTTTTATTGGCTGCATTGTAATTATCCTGGCTTCAAAATGGATTGGCCACACCTGGCTGATGAAGCAGGAGGATTTTTATGATCAATAGTATTCCCCCTTTTGTCATTTATATTGTGGGTGCACTGGTTTTACCCCTGGTAAAAAATAAAAAAGCAAAACAATTCATCGCTTTATTGACCCCGATTATCGCTTTCCTCAACCTGATTCAAATGCCAAGAGGTATCTACTGGACGATTCAATTTCAACAATATGAATTGATTTTGGGCCGGGTTGATAAATTAAGTGTCGTCTTCGCCACGATTTTCATCATCGCGTCCTTCATCAGTATGCTTTATGCCATTCATATCAAAGAGACTGGACAGCACACGGCTGCTCTTTTATATGTGGGAAGCACACTGGGAGTTGTATTTGCTGGCGATCTGTTTTCGCTCTTTGTCTGCTGGGAGCTAATGGCTGCCTCATCCGTTTTTTTGATCTGGTACCAGCGAAGCTCTGCTTCGCTGGAGGCGGGCTTTCGTTACATATTGGTTCACATGACCGGAGGATGTGTATTACTCGCGGGAATTGTCATCCATATTCAGGCCACCGGTTCCCTTCAGTTTGAAACATTTGATATCACCTTTCTCGGACCCAAATTCATCCTGGTCGGTTTTTTAATCAACGCTGCGGTACCCCCCTTTCATGCATGGCTGGCCGATGCATATCCGGAAGGGACCATTACAGGCGCCGTCTTTTTAACCGCTTTCACCACTAAAAGTGCCGTTTATGTGCTGGCCAGATCTTTTCCCGGTCTAGAAGTACTGGTATGGCTGGGTGCAATTATGGCACTGTACGGTGTTGTTTATGCAGTGCTAGAAAACGATATTCGCCGATTGCTGGCTTATCATATTATCAGTCAGGTGGGTTATATGGTATGCGGCATCGGCTTGGGCAGCCAGCTGGCGATTAATGGCGCCAGTGCACATGCTTTTTGCCATATTCTCTATAAATCCGTGCTCTTTATGGGAATGGGAGCCGTTATTCATGTCACTGGCAGGCGAAAAATGACTGACCTGCAGGGACGGGGACTGTATAAACAAATGCCCATTACCTTAACCTTATATATGATCGGCGCATTCTCCATTTCCGCCGTCCCCCTATTTAATGGATTCATCAGTAAAACAATGGTTGTCGCCGCTGCCGGTGAGCTCCACCGCCCTGTGATTGAAATACTGCTTCACCTGGCATCGGTGGGAACTTTTTTACATACCGGATTAAAACTACCCTGGGGAGTCTGGTTTGGGAAAAATGAGGGAGAGGAAAAAGAGATCAAAGGAGCCGGTGAACCCCCATTGAACATGTTACTGGCCATGGGACTGGGTGCTTTTTTATGCATATTAACCGGTGTATACCCGGATCTGTTGTATAATATGCTACCCCACCCCGTCGACTTTCATCCCTATGCTGCATACAAAGTCATTGCCATGTTGCAATTGTTACTGCTCACTCTGGCAGCATTTTGGATATTTATTGACAAGCTCGGTGGAGAATCCTTCATCAGCGTTGATCTGGATTGGTTTTATCGAATTCCCGGCAGAAAGCTATTGGCATTCAGCCAGTTCCCGTTGAACAAAATCAGAGAAAATATAGAATATTACGTCCTAAAAACAATCAACAGACTCAACCAGTTTTCAAATAACCCTTCGGCCATTGGAGATATCATTTCCCAGGCAATGGAGGAGAAACCGGTTACAATAAAACAATTGTTTGAAAAACCAGCTGAAAATCCTCATAAGGTTCCCATTGGTGTTGGTGCTTTGACTTCGTTGATATTTTTGTGTGTGTTGATACTTGTGGGATTAAGTTTTTAGTAAGCAGTGGTCAGTTATCAGTGGTCAGTAATCAGGTATCAGTAATCAGGTATCAGTAATCAGGTATCAGTAGTCAGGTATCAGTAATCAGGTATCAGGTATCAGTAATCAGGTATCAGTAATCAGTTTTCAGTTTCGAGTGGTTAAAAAACAGTAGGAGTAGCTGGTATGAAGCTGTTTTAGGAGATGAGATAAGTTTTTAGATGATCTTGGCGCAATGTAGCGGCCGAAAGCCCAATTGTCTGAGCGTAGCGAGTTTTGGGCTTTTAGCGAAATAAGCCTTAGATCATCTTTAAACACATCTATCGAGTAAAACGGCTTCATACCAGATACGGATTTGAATTCAATTTTAGGAGATTAGATCATCTTTAAACACATCTATCGAGAAAAATGGCTTCATACCAGATACGGATTTAGATTCAATTTTAGGAGATTAGATCATCTTTAAACGCATCTATCGAATAAAAGGGCTTCATACCAGATACGGCTTGAATTCTAATTTTATCGTTGTCCATCATCGAACATGAATACTATTTACACTTAAAATCTAAAAACAAGGACCCGAATTTGACAAAAAAAAACAAACCAAAGAGCTCTGGAAGTAAAGGCGGATTTGTTCTGACTGCCATCATATTGTTTGTCATCTGGCTATTGTTATCAGGCAAATTTGATCTGTTTCATATCACCTTCGGTGTGATTTGCAGCCTGATGGTCGCTTATTTTTCCAGTGACTTAATTTTCCCCACTCTCAATATTAGAAAAGTAATCATTGAATGGCCACAGTTTATTCTCTATATTCCCTGGTTGCTTTATCAAGTCTTTCTGGCCAATTTTCATGTGATGTATCTGGTTTTTCATCCCCGCATGATGGAATTGATTGATCCGGGAATTATTCGATTTAGAAGCCGGTTAAAGAGTGAAATAGCACTGACTACATTTGCAAATTCCATCACCCTGACACCGGGAACAATTACGGTATATGTTACCGATTATGGAGAATTCGAAGTCCATATCATCGATCAGGTATCGGGACAGGCACTGCCAGGTGAAATGGAAGCAAAAATTGAAAGGATATTTAGGACAAATGGATAATATATTTTTATATGCCGGGATTTTTTTGAGTCTCACCATGGTGCTTTCTCTCTACCGTGCGGTATTTGGTCCAACGATCCTGGACCGTCTGATCGGGGTGAATGCCATTGGTAGTAAAACAACGTCCCTGTTAGTGATGATCGGCTTGATCTATCACCGGGTTGATATGTTTGTCGATATTGCTATTGCTTATGCCATGTTAAATTTTATCACTGTGCTGGCAGCATCCAAATACTTTCAGAAGAAGAAAGGGCTGCAGGACGAAAAATAATCAATTAATCAGTATTGTATGGTAGGTAATTGCAAAAGCTGCAAAGTGCCCCCTGAATCGTGCTGATAAGAATTTAAATGGAGTTTTTTAGTGAAGCGCAGCGAAAATGAGCCTTGTTTGAGTGAGGCACGAACGAGTTTGGCGTTTTTTCGTGAAGCAAGCTTAGAAACTCTTTAAATTCTTATGCTAAGAGTCAGGGGTTACTTGCAGCGACAATTTCTGCAAATTCTTAATCGAACTTTACTATCAATTAATATAATTTCTGGAAATTTTATGATGAATATAGTTGTAATTATCTTATTGATTTGCGGTCTCATATTTTTTCTGGGTGGCGCCGTTGGAATTATTCGTTTTCCAGACTTCTATTCTCGTTTGCACCCCGCCGGAAAACTGGATACGGCAGGTCTTCTTTTGAGTATGTCCGCAATGGCGTTGTATGTTATCCAAGATTTTTCTCTGCAAACGGTATTAACCGGGCTGAAAATTATGCTGGTGGTTGTTTTTATCTTTATCACCAGCCCAACCGCCACTCATGCCATTATCGATGCAGGGTTTTCTGCGGGTCTTCGTCCCTGGGTTAAAAATCCGGAGGAGAAAAAATGATTTGGCAACTCGATACGATCATTCTCACCTTTGTCATCATCTGCGGCATTGGTGCCATTACCGTCAAAGATCTGCTCAGTGCTGCGGTGATATTCGGCGCCTATAGCTTTTTAATGTGTCTGTTGTGGGCAATCATGGGTGCGGTAGATGTTGCATTCACCGAAGCCTCTGTGGGCGCCGGAGTCAGCACCGTGCTATTTGTGGCTGCCGTTTTTAATACCAAAAGAAGGAGTAAAGATTGAAGGTATTCGGACTTTTAGCGGTGATATTATGCGGTTCTCTTTTACTTTATAGTACCGGAGATTTTCCGGATTGGGGTGACAAGGATTCGCCGGCAAACACTTACCTTTCCCCTCACTATATCACCAAATCTCTGGAAGAGACGGCTGTTCCCAATATGGTTACGGCCGTTTTGGCTGATTACCGTGGCTACGATACCATGTTCGAAACCACCGTGATTTTTTCAGCCGGACTCGCCTGTTTTTTTCTATTGCGCATCTCTAATAAAAAAGAGAAAAAGCGGACATTTTATCGACATATAGCCACAGGGATTATTCTTCATATCAAAGAAGGAGGGAAAATCCCTGAAGATACGTCCAAATTCACTCAGATCGATTCCCAATGGACGCCGAATGATCTGATTATCAAAGTCACCTGCCGCATGATCATACCTTTTATTCAGCTTTTTGGACTATACGTGATTGCGCATGGTCACCATAGCCCGGGTGGTGGTTTTCAGGGCGGTGTTATTTTGGGGGCTTCCATGATCCTATTTGCCATTTCCCACGATTTAAGAACCACTCGTAAAAGGATCAGCGAGAAAACAGCCGCAATTCTATCCACCACCGGAGTACTGATATATGCCGGAACCGGTTTATTATGTATGCTGTTTGGAGCCGTTTTTCTGGATTACAGCGCACTGGCCTGGCTGCTGGGAAGTGATCCGATCATGGCCAGATCACATGGAATGCTGATGGTGGAAATCGGGGTGGGAATGGCCGTAATGTTTGTAATGATATGGATTTACTATAACATTTCATCTGCAGGAAAACAGGAAGAAGGACTATAATCATGAATGATTTTTTAGAGATCTTTATTGCGAAATACAATTACTGGGGCTTCATTATTATTATGATGATCGGCCTCTATGCAATGATCGTCAAAAGAAACCTGGTAAAGAAAATTATTGGTATGAGTATTTTTCAAACCGCAATTATCCTGTTTTATGTCTCGATCGGAGCAAAGGAAAATGCTACCATTCCAATTCTTCAACACAGCCATGCAGGTTCGGTACAAAGTGCAGAAGCAATCAACTATATCAATCCCCTGCCACATGTTCTCATGCTGACAGCGATTGTGGTATCGGTTGCAACGCTGGGGGTGGCGCTTGCTCTCGCCATCAAAATTTATCAGCAATACGGTACATTAGAAGAAGACGAAATCCAAACTATCATAAACAAAACATGAGCCAGCACTACCCTGTTCTTATCATCATTATTCCACTGTTTGCTGCTTTGCTGGTTGTATTGGCAGGCTGGCTAAAGCAGGAGCGGTTTTGTTATCTGATCTCGGTGATCACTTTGGGTAGCACGATCTATGCTTCTTTGGGCTTGTTCAGGCAAGTGCTGGAACAGAAACAGATCACCTATCAATTAGCCGGCTGGGCTCCACCGATTGGCATCGAATATCGGGTAGACCTCCTCAATGCTCTGGTTCTTATCGTAATAACGGTTGTTGCATTTTTGAACCTGATCGCCGCCAAAAAAAAGGTTGAAAGCGAGTTCACAAATAAAACCGGTACCTTTTATGGTCTATACCTGCTATTTGTGGCCGGACTTTCCGGCATGACCATTACTGGCGATGTCTTTAATCTATATGTCCTGCTAGAGATAACTGCCTTAACCGGATATGCCATCATCGGAATGGGGAAAAAGCATGCGCCCCTGGCTGGTTTGCATTATGTATTGATGGGAACCATCGGAGCCAGTTTTTATCTTTTGGGCATTGGTTATCTGTATATGGCGACCGGCTCTTTAAATATGACCGACCTGTCAAAAATAATACCCCATATTCAGCAAAGTAATGTTGTCCTGTTTGCCCTGATTTTGTGCCTCATCGGCCTATTTATCAAAATGGCGCTCTTCCCGTTACATGCCTGGTTGCCCAACGCCTATTCATATGCCCCAACTGCTGCCAGCGGTCTGATTGCCGCATTAACGACCAAAGTAATGATATATGTAATGATCCGTCTGGTTCTAACTGTTTTTTCGATGGATTTTTCTTTTTCAAATCCGATCATTAACCAGTTACTGGTATGGGTCTCAATTGCCGCTATCGTTTCCGGCTCTGTTCTCGCATTAGGCCAACGTCAGCTCACTCGCATGTTTACCTATATCGTTGTTGCAGAAGTCGGCTATATGGTGGGTGGCTTCTGGCTGACAAATGAAATCGGCATTACCGGTGCCATATTGCATATTATCAATGATGCCGCGATGACACTCTGCCTGTTTTTAGCCGCTGGTAATATCATTTATAAAGTTAAGGAAGACCACTTCGAAAATCTGGCGGGACTGGTTAAGAAAATGCCCATCACGATAACCGCGCTGATTATCGGAGGCCTATCTATTGTTGGTGTTCCCCCTACTTGCGGATTTTTCAGTAAATGGTATTTGATCCGCGGAGGCATTGACGCTGAAAACTACGCATTTGTGGCAGCACTTATTTTCAGCAGCCTGATTAACATGATCCTGTTTGTCAGAATCATTGAGATCGTTTACTTCAAACCAGCACTGAATGCCGATCAATCTGCTTGCTGGCTGAAAGATAAAAACAGCATGGAAGAAGCACCATTCAGCATGTTGCTGCCGCTGGTAATATCGGCAGCAACACTAATTATTTTAGGACTTTATACCAATTATTTTGTTACTGATATCATTCAATTTGTTAAAAGCAGTTAAAAACGATCCTGATTATTTACGATTAACAACCTCGCGAAAGCGTAATGCCATTAAGTTAAGCATTAATATTAATATGAGCTTTGAATGGGTCCTGGCAGAAAGGCTTTGAATCATTTTGGAAATAAGCCTTTTGATAGATTTGTGTTAAGAAACGCCGTCTGTTTGAGGGCGAAGCCCGAGTTCAGGCGTTTTAGCAAAACTGTCAAAGGGCGCCAAAATGATTTTGCCTTTCGGGCAGGATTCATTCAAGGCGGGTTTAAAACTTAACTTATTAAACCATTCCTGTCAGGAACATGAATATGGGAACGATTGTATCCATAAAGCCTTTATTAGCCATTTTAATATCGACGGCGGTAATTCCATTAATCATCATTTCTGGTAAAAGGCCTAACTTAAGAGAGAGTTGGACCTTTATCGCTGCCATCACAAAATTCCTGATCGTACTATCTATCCTGCCGATCATTCTGGCAGGAGATAAAATCGAGTTTACCATCGCTCAGGTTCTACCTGAAGTCGCAATTCGGCTGAGGGTGGATTCCATGGGAATTTTATTTGCTTTGGTTTCCTCTTTTCTCTGGATCTTAACATCGGCCTATTCAATCGGCTATATGCGTAGCTTGAAAGAGCACAGTCAAACCCGATATTTTGCTTTTTTTGCCATTTCCCTTTCTGCTACCATTGGCGTTGCCTTTTCAGCCAATCTGCTGACCATGTACCTGTTTTATGAAATTCTCTCGTTTGCGACTTATCCACTGGTTACTCACCATCAGGATGAGGAGGCAAAAAAATCCGGTAGAAAGTATCTCACCTATATCGTGGGAGCCTCAATTGGATTAGCGCTGCCAGGAATGCTGATTGTTTTCGCCAAAACCGGCACGCTGGAATTTGCCGATCAGGGCGTGTTCAATGGTTCAGAATCCAGCGGAACTATCTTATTTCTGTTAATCCTACTGGTTATGGGTTTTGCCAAATCCGGCATTATGCCTTTTCATTCATGGCTACCGGCGGCCATGGTTGCACCCACACCTGTCAGCGCTCTGTTACATGCTGTTGCCGTTGTAAAAGTGGGTGTCTTTTGTATTCTCAGAGTGATCACCGGTATTTTCGGAACGAATCTGCTGGCAACCTTGAATCTGGGAGTTGTGATCTGTTATCTAGCGGCATTTACTATCATTGTTGCTTCCATTATTGCACTTTCTCAAGACAGCCTGAAAGCCCGACTGGCATACTCAACGATCAGTCAGCTCTCCTATATTATTTTGGGAGCGGCACTATTATCATCAACAGGCTTAGTGGGAAGCCTCCTGCATATTGTCATGCATGCATTTGGTAAAATCACTCTGTTTTTCTGTGCCGGAGCAATTTTCGTCACCACCGGTCAAAAATATATCAGTCAAATGAAGGGAATCGGAAAACAGATGCCTTTTACCATGGCCGCCTTTTTTATCGGATCTTTAAGTGTCATTGGAATTCCACCTGGTGGTGGCTTTTTAAGTAAATGGTATTTGCTTTTAGGTACTCTGGAGGGAGACCAGATCGTGATGCTGTTCGTCCTTTTAACCAGTTCGGTCCTCAATGCCGCTTATTTTTTCCCGATTGTGTACAATGCCTTTTTCTGTTCACCCGAAGAGTCAAAATTTAATACCCGAACTCAGGATGCGCCCATATGGTGTCTGGTACCACTATTGATCACCGCCGCTGGCTCTATCATACTTTTATTCTGGCCAGATCCATTTGTCACACTGGCCGAACAGGCAGCCGCCAATATTTTTTCTCCCTAAAGAAATGGGTAACCGTTCATGGGTTCAACATTCAGAAGTTCAAGGTTTTTTAGCCCATCGGTTTATTGATGTGCTTGCTTTTAAACGAGTATTAAGTTCCAGGGCAGGTTCGAACAGCTGAAACATATAGTAGTGTGATTTAGGTTTTTCTTGGTATTAATATTGCTGTTGAGGCATAGTAACTCGTGATGGCTGGCAAGCTTTCAGCTGTCAGTTATCAGCTTTCAGAGAGAATAAAGTAAACTGTTGCAGCCTGACAGCTAATGGCTGATGGCTGATGGCTGATGGCTCAAAACAGTGTAAATACGATCACCTATTCATTATAATATTTCGTGCCAAGAAAAACCAAAGTCACACGACTATAGTTGATATATAACCGCTGAATTTATCAAACTCTCAATTTTAATAGAACTCATTCGATCAATAAAAACAACTGTGAACGGTGAACCCTGAACCTGTGAACGGTTACAGAAAAGGATCAACACATGCCTCAAATCGACGAACTGAAATCGATCGTATTACTCAGTCAACTGACCCATGAAATGTTGGAAAAAATCCAACCTTATATCGAACTATTTATCTTTAAAAAGGATGATACAATTTTCAGTGAAGGGAGCGAGGCCAAAAACTTTTACATGCTTAAATCCGGGAAGGTCATCCTGGAAAAAAGAATATCATCAAAAATTACAGTATCACTGGGAACCATTAAACCCGGCTATTCATTCGGCTGGTCTTCAATTTTGAGCAAACAGCCCTTCACCTCGGAATCAATTTGCACCGAAACCAGCGAAATATACTCAATCAAAGGTGATCGGGTAATTGAATTACTCAACACGGATCATTCAATGGGTTTCATCATTACGCAGAGTCTGACCCGAGTATTAAAAGATCGATTAGACCGAATGGAAGAACAATTTTTAAGAGCAATCAGGGAGAATCCGGATATTAAAGCGTTGATGTAGGGGCAGTATTCAGTATTCAGGGATTAGTATTCAGTAAAAACAGTCAATATAGTTTAATCTGATTAGGTACAATCAACAGCCCTCATTCGGCTAAACCGCTTGTCATTCCCGCGTTCGCGAGGATGACAATGTGAGACAAGAATGGGATGTCAATAGTATATAATCAGGTAATTTAAAGAATTCGTAATTATTCAGCAAAATTTGCAGTATTGGTAAAAAGTTAACAAAATCAGCCCTTCTGAGATTGGGTTAAATAGGCAGAAGAAAAAGCCCATTAATAAGTTGTATAGTGAATTCCCAACACTTCTGCCTGAGTAGTTATAAACACTTCTGCCTTCTGCCTGGTCCACTTCTGCCTGAATTATTACATTGAGACATTCAATAACTATCGATCCATCAAGAACTCATCGACTGAGCCATTTACTTCCGGTGCCGCATCAAAGCTCTGGAAACTTCCGTTAACTCTTTCAATTCTTGTGATTCTTCCACCATTTTTTATATAGTCATCAACTGATTGTTCGACATATTGATGATTAGGATTGAAAGAAACCGACTTCCTTCTGCCACGTCTTCTTTGAATTTTGATTTTTTCCATTTTGTCCCTTTTTAGTCAAATTGTTAAGTAGCGGTAATTACTACAATTTTATTAATTTTTGATTTTTTTGTATTAAATCTAAAAATTCAGTTTTTAATAAACATTTATATCTATAGTTAAATCTATTTTTTAATAGATTAATTAACTTGGAAATAAATCTATTACCCTACTTTTGGTATGTCAACTTTTTTTTTATAAAATATTTTGTATAGAAAAAAGTCTTTAAATTTAACCTATTAGACTTCACCTTAAAATCAGAAATATCCATAAATTTGCCTATCCGTTATCAATAGAATACAATAATCCAATAATTTTCAACTTTTCTTTCTTATATTGAGAAATATTACAGAATTATCCGAAAAGTACCGATAACTACCATAGAATATGCAGAAACCACCCATTGGACCGGATTTTATCAACAGTTAATATGATTAGGTACAATAAACAGCCTTCATTCAGATAACCTCTTGTCATTCCCGCAAAAGCGGAAATCCAGAGTATTAACAAAAATTTAGGTTAGTGCACTGAATCCCCGCTTTCACAAGGATGACAATGGGAAAAAAAATCAGTAATGTCCGGTTAGGTTAATGCAAGAGCTGGAATGGGATCCCTGAATCGTGCTTATAAGAATTAAAATAGAGCTTCTTAGTGAAGCGTAGCGAAAATAAGCCTTGTTTGAGTGACGTAGGAACGAGTTTGGCGTTATTATTATCGTCACCTGACAGTATATTTTGCAGAAGGGTAAAAAAATGATTAGTCAAATTGCCAGAAAACGCACCAGCTTCGAAAATCAAGACTGGGAACAGGTCAGGGAACTAATGCCCAGAAGACAAGGGACCCGTGGAATACAATACGAAGCACTGGAATACCTGTATGAGCATCTATACGAGAAAATTTCTGAAGAGCAGCTCAGAGAACATTTTATACGGGTTAAAGGGCGTCTGCAGCAAAAAGGTGACCCGGTTAAGAGTGCCATTAATTTGGCGATCAAAGAGCTTCAGCGCCTTCACCGGCCGACATTTGATTTAATTAAAATACAGGAAGCCTCTTTAGTCGGAAAGACCCGCCGCTATGTAAAGTTAAACTTTACCGGATTCGATGCTGTTATTGACTTTACCCAATTCAGATCGTACTTGGAGGACATGCTATCCGATGATGAATCTCCCTATATCAGAAGTGTCTTCACCATTCCCCCCCATGCTAATTTAACTGTTTTCCCCGGGATAGATGAGAAGTGGCTGACTAAAATTCACTCCTGCTCTCTAATCAGTTCAGCAGAACGATTCAATATTCAAAGTCCAAGAGCCCGATATTATAATATTCCGGAAAGCCAAGGGAATGTAAATTTTATAATGTTGTACGAAAATGAAGAGAGTATACTGCCATTTCTCGCTTTTATGTCTAATGCCGCTGCCGTTTCGACCTTGGAAAACTCCCGTTATTTTATTTATCGGGGGGAAGAAAAGCTAGAACAGTTAAAATATCTCCATAAACTTTGGACCACCCAAAAAGAAGTTGCGCTTGATATGGAAGAAGTGGACGCGCTTTGGAATAAGACGGATGATATTTACGAGAAATGTAAGGACCACGCACCAGACCTGGATCAGAAATCAATTTTCAGAGGCTTACTGGCCACCCAAGTCAGAACCAACTGGAAAAACCGCATCGAACATAGACAACAATCCAATCCATCCTCATAAAGCAACCTAATAGGCAGAAGGCAGAAGGCAGAAGAAAAAGCCCACCAGTAAATTGTATAGTGAATTTTCAACCCTTCTGCCTTCTGCCTAGTCCACTTCTGCCTGAGTAGTTAAAAAAAAAATAGAGATTTACCCTTTCAACTTAAATTTTCTGTTAAGTTTTTACGCCGTTGTGCCGATACATAATACAAGTAATCATTTTAACATTTTCAGTATTGTGTATTTTTTTTAAAACCAGACTGAAAACCTTTATTCCAACCATCTCAAGGAGGAGATATTTATGGAAACAGTAAGGGTTGAGGAAGCCCTGAAAACGGCAATTATGCTGGGAAACGCGGCACATAGTTCTCATACGGTTGAAATCGACTGTATTGGAACCGTTCAGATAGAAAATGGCTATGCGGCATTAATGTCGGAAGCCGGTGAATGGAAACAAATCACCCGAGAGAATATGAACCAGCGTTTGGAAGAATTGATGAGCGAAACCTTCAGCGAACAAATCAGAAGAAAAATCAAGGTAATGCTTTTCACTTAGTCAGTGCCTGAACGAAAAGTCCCTGTTTTCAATTGTAATCCGGCTTTGATAATTAATTTACCGAATGTAAGTTAATAAGGCCTCAGTTATCAGCGATCAGCCTTCAGTAAAAAAGCATATTTTCAGCCATAAATAACTGACACCTGATGACTGAAAACTGAAATTTTCAATATAGATCTTAGTTAGTTGATTGGATAATAATTTTATTTTGCAGATTTTTTGTTCAGGCCTGTGTTAATCATTTGTTAAGGCTCTGGTTATCAAACAACAGCCTTAACAAACATCCAGGTGGTTTTCCACTGAATCACCTGACCTTCCACCTCTTTTTTTAGCAGTTCCCTAACCACCTCAATCTCTTCGATGGTCAGCTCTTTTTTTAGATAACTGGCATATGATTGTTTAGCGCTCTCTTCCAATGAAAACCAGCTTTCAATTCGACCGGGAGCAATCAGCGTTTCATTCTTAAATTCCATTTTCAGTTGCTTCTCTATTCTAAAACCTACTGATTTGATATTTTCCAAAAAAGTCTGATCATTCCAATTGGTTTTTGGATTTGCCTGATCCAGATAGATTTGATCTTCAGCGTTTAAAATTTTATCTTGCAGTGATGCCGGCAACCTGTTTTCCGGTAAATATTCAGATAAGCGCTGGCCAAAAACCGGTAGATTTTCAGCCATAACCAAACAGCCATTTTTAATGATCAGTGGATAGATCTGTTCCAGCATGGCGATTTTATCCAGATAACCACTGCAGCAATTTCTACCGATGATTGCATCAAACTGAATTTGTGCTTCGCTAAAAAACGAAAGATCTAAAAACTCTTTTTGAGGAACAAGCTGTTGGATTATGGGGCGGGACAGTGGATCAAGAGTGGCATATTGGTTTTCCAGAACATTTTTTTCTGATTCTGAATTCACCTGGGCGTAAATAGTTCCTTCAGGAATCTGCCTTAACGCTTCACCCGCCAAAAATCCACTTCCAGCATTTAGATTTAAAATAATATTATCTCTTTGGGGTGATAGATAATTAAACAGGTGTTCCCGGATACGGATTAACAATTCGGTCGTATTCCCCATCGTTCGGCCTTGCCAGTATTCGGTTCCATTATCAACATGGGAATCCAGTGTTTCCATGGTGGCCGCCAATTGTACCTCCCTGTTTCTAGCCACCTCTCCGGCTATCTTCTGTTCATATCCCTGATCAGATGGCTGGTAAAAAACCCGACCCTGCAACGGGGTGGGTAAATACTGTTGGGCAACCCAATGGTCTTTGTAAGCATGAGGGTATAAATATCCTTTCCCATGGCCAAAGCCCTCTTTATCGCGACTGGCATCTTTCAAAGGATTCGGAATATCACTATCCTGCTCTTTCTTGACCGTATCCAGCGCATCAAAAAAAGCAAATCCAGAATTGCTCTTCGGGGCTGTTGAGAGATAAATACAAGCCTCAGCCATATGAAAACGTCCTTCCGGCATTCCCACATAATCGTAGGCATTTGCGGCACTCATTACGACTTGCAGCGCGTTCGGATCCGCCATACCAATATCTTCTGCCGCAAAAATGATCAATCGCCGAAAAATAAACCGGGGATCTTCTCCACCATAAATCATTTTCGCCATCCAGTATAAAGCGGCGTCCGGATCCGACCCTCTAAGGGATTTAATAAAAGCGGAAATCGTATCGAAATGAACATCTCCATCCTTATCATATAAAACCGCTTTCTGTTGGATAGACTCTTCTGCCGTCGCCAGCTCAATATGAATCCGATTATCTTTATCCGGTTCACTGGTTATTACCGCCAATTCCAAAGCATTCAGAGCCGCCCTGGCATCTCCATTGGCCACTCGGGTTAAATGATCAACCGCATCTTCACCCATCGATACATTCAGATTCCCATATCCTCTTTCTTGATCATTTAAGGCACTTCTTAAAATCTCTGCCAGATCTTTTTCATTCAGCGACTTCAGTTGAAAAATCCGAGAACGGCTAACCAACGCTTTATTAACTTCGAAATAGGGATTTTCAGTTGTGGCACCGATTAAAATAATAATGCCATTCTCAACATGAGGCAGCAGCGCATCCTGCTGAGCCTTATTAAAACGGTGAACCTCGTCAATAAAGAGGATGGTTTTACGTCGATACTCTTTTCGAAACCTTTCCGCTTCTGCGATACTTTCCCGAATATTCTTCACACCTGATAATACGGCATTAAGAGAGATAAACTCCGCTTTGGTGGTATTAGCAATAATTCTGGCTAAGGTTGTCTTGCCGGTACCCGGAGGACCATAAAAAATTAAGCTGGAGAGTTGATCTGCCTGTATTGCCCGCCGAAGCAGTCGTCCAGTCGACAAAATATGAGACTGACCTATGAATTCATCGAGTGTTCGGGGGCGCATCCTATCTGCCAACGGTGCACCCTCTTTCAGTTGTGCTTCCAACGAATAATCAAACAGATCCAATGGTCTCTCCTTTTTATTGCCAAACTCCAGTTTAATATGCCTCTGCTTGCGGTGTTGTCATCCTCGCGAAAGCGGGGATCCAGAGGCTGGATTGCTGATCTTCATGCTGGAGACTAGATTCCTGCTTTCGCGGGAATGACAATAATATTAATAATGTGAAAAAAATTTATGCGATTTCCCTGAAATTTTACCAGTTCACACTCTACAAATTCAATTGTTCCAGCTAATATAATTCAGATGCACCTCATCATAAATTGTTTCAATCAGAGTCACAACCACAAACTGTTGTACTCCCAAGACATTACATAAAATTAATTCACATCATTACTATTATTGTCATTCCCGTGAATACTTAATATCATTCAGTTACCTGATTATTTACTTTTGACATCCCATTCTCCTGACCCATTGTCATCCTCGCGAACAGACTGTGTCATAACGTAAAAAAGGCTTATTTTTGGTGTTTTATTGATGAATTTAAAAAAGGTATAATTTTTGTCATCCTCGCGAAAGCGGGGATCCAGAACATTTCTACCATTATTGCTAATACCCTGGATTCCCGCTTTCGCGGGAATGACAAGAAGTGTAGCCGAATGAGGGCTGTTTATTGTACATAATCAAATTAAGTTAAGTTAAACGCTAAATCAGCCTTAAAGATGTTGGTTTTTTAACTGTTTTACCCCTGAACTTTGAACTGGGAACCTTGAACTAGGAACCTTGAACTTTGAACCTTATTTAATTGATGAAAGGAAAACAGGAACCGTTTTGGGAAACCAAGACACCCAGCGATATGTCTGCTGAAGAATGGGAATTATTATGTGACCATTGCGGGCAGTGTTGTTTATATAAAATAGAAGATGAAACCACCAAAGAGGTGCAATACACTTCTATTGCCTGTCAATATCTGGATATTGATACCTGCCAGTGTAAAATATATGATCAGCGACTTGAAAAAGTTCCTGAATGTATTAAGATCACTGCCCATGATTTTGATAAAATCCATCTTTTACCCAAAAGTTGTTCTTATCGTTGTCTTCATGAAAAAAGAAAACTTCCAGCCTGGCATCCATTGATTTGCGGAAATTCCGATTGGGTCCACAGTGAAGGGATATCTGTAAAGGGAAGGGTTATTTCGGCAGCAGACATCCACCCGGATGACCTGGAAGCATACTTGATGGAAGATGAGTAATATCAATAGAAAAACAAATTGAATACTCAGAACCATTCCCTGTTTGACAAATACCAAAGATATGATGAAACCTATAGAAGTAAAGTTACTTTTAACAAAAGTTCCGCAATAGCTGATTAGAGAAAAAAAACTGATTTATCTGAAGATTTATTTGCTTTCACAAATCCTTTTTGGGTGAATTAATTCGATTTACTACTCAGGTATCAGTACTCAGGTATCAGTACTCAGGTATCAGTACTCAGGTATCAGGTATCAGTACTCAGGTATCAGTATAAAAAACTGACACCTGATAGCTGATAACTGATTACTAAATACCCAAATACCCATTTATGATTTTTAATCTAATGAAAGCAAAAAACAAGAAATGAAAAATACTGAATTCAATTTAAAATTAAGAAACATTGCAATTATTGCCCATGTTGACCACGGAAAGACAACCCTCGTTGATGCAATGTTTAAACAGAGTGGACTGTTTCGAGAAGGTCAGGAAGTTGATGATCGTATGATGGATAGTATGGATCTGGAACGGGAAAGAGGCATCACCATCGCCGCAAAAAACTGCTCGATATTTTGGAGAGATACCAAGATCAATATCATCGATACCCCTGGCCATGCCGATTTCGGTGGAGAAGTTGAACGCGCCTTAAGTATGGTGGATAGTGCAATACTGCTGGTCGATGCATCCGAAGGTCCGCTACCACAGACACGATTTGTGCTGGAAAAAACCTTGAAACTGGGGCTGAAAGTTATTGTTGTTATCAATAAAATTGATCGTAAAGATGCCCGCACCGATCAGGTACTGGATGAAATATATGACCTGTTTATTGACCTCGATGCATCTGAAGAACAACTAGATTTCAGCTATTTGTATGCCATCGGTAGAGATGGGATTGCCCAAAAAACCCTAGATGAAAAGGGAGAAAATCTTCAGGTTCTGTTTGATACGATCGTGGATGAGCTTCGTCCTCCTAAATATAAACCTGAGGAACCATTTCAAATGCTAGTTTCTGATTTGGGATACTCAGATTACATGGGACGTCTTGCCATTGGAAAGATTGCAAACGGTCAAATCAAAGCCAATGATAAATTGATTTGTATTAATGAAGAGGGCAAGCAGATTCCATTAAAAATTTCCAAGTTACAAAATTATAATGGCATGGCACTGGAAGAGATTTCTATCGCTGAACCGGGCGATATTGTAGTGCTTTCCGGTGTAGATATTGTAAAAATCGGTGATACCATTTGTACACAGGAACACCCCAAAATTTTAAAGCGGATCTCAATTGACGAACCCACTGTTTCCATGCGTTTTTCAATGAACAAATCGCCATTTTCTGGGAAAGAGGGAGCTAAAGTTCAATCCAGCAAAATCAGAGATCGACTGCAAAGAGAATCCTTACGAAATGTTGCCATTAAATTTGAAGACTCGGATGAAAAAGATTCGTTCATTGTCAAAGGACGTGGCGAATTCCAAATGGCCATTATTATTGAAACCATGAGACGGGAAGATTTCGAACTTTGTGTGGGTAGACCTGAAGTTATATATAAATATGAAAACGGGGAAAAGATGGAGCCCATCGAACAGCTCTTTATTGATTGTGATGAAAGGTTTGTGGGAATCGTGACAGAAAAGCTCTCTGTCCGAAAAGGAAAAATGATTAATCTGGTAAATAATGGTAAAGGACGCGCCCGAATCGAATTCAGCATCCCTTCCCGTTCATTAATCGGATATCGCGATGAGTTTTTAACCGATACCAAAGGAACGGGGATCATGAATTCATACCTTTCCGGTTACGAAAAATATCGTGGAGAATTCCCCACCCGATCTACCGGATCTCTGGTCTCTGACCGTCAAGGAAGCGGTGTCCCCTATGCACTATTCAATTTGGAACCCAGAGGTAGATTGTTTATCAAACCTGGGGTACCGGTTTATGAAGGGATGATCGTCGGTGAGCACAATAAAGAAGGGGATCTGAATATCAACCCCACCAAAGAAAAGAAATTGTCCAATGTTCGGGCCTCAGGTAAAGATGAAGCGGTCGTTCTTTCTCCGGTCAGACCTATGACGCTGGAAAGCGCCATAAACTACATCCGCGAAGATGAAATGGTGGAAATCACACCCAAATCAATCCGGATGAGAAAAGCGGTCTTATCAGGCGCAAAACGGATACAACTCAGAGGACCAAAGAAAAAGTAACTAATCAGCAAAATCTGCAGTATTGTTAAAAAGTTAACAAAATCAACCATTCTGAGATTGGGTTAAAAGGCAGAAGGGGTATAGGCAGAAGGCAGAGGAAAGTGCAGGTTCGATAAAAGGCTCTGAACGTCTCAACACTTCTTTCTGCCTTCTGCCTGGTCCACTTCTGCCTAGGCAGTTACAAAATAAGGAGATAATGATGATTGCAAAAAAAGTTTCCAGAGTATCTGTTTATACTGTTTTTCTATTTGTTTTTTGTTTCATTCCAACTTTTTCAGTTAACCTGCTGGCGTATTCGGAAGTCGAAAAGTATACGCTAACGCCTGATGAAAAAAACAATATAGACATCTTCAGCAAGACGAATAAGTCTGTTGTCTATGTAACAAATACTCAATTGCAAAGAGATCGTTTTTCGTTAAACATCTATGAAATCCCTGCCGGTGCAGGAACTGGAATTGTTTGGGACAAAAGCGGTCACATCGTCACTAATTTCCATGTGATTAAAAATGCGAAAAAAATAAAAATCACCTTGTGGGATCATAGTAGCTGGGAGGCAAAAATAGTCGGGGTTGCTGAGAATAAAGACCTGGCTGTTTTAAAAATTGGGGCACCCTCAAAACTGATTTTTCCTATTCAACCCGGGGATTCCAGTAAATTGGAAGTGGGTAGAAAGGTTTTGGCCATTGGAAATCCCTTTGGATTGGACACGACGTTAACCGTAGGGGTAGTCAGTGCACTTGACCGGGAAATTGAAATTGACAGGAAAAAGATCGCCGGACTGATACAAACAGATGCCGCAATTAATCCGGGAAATTCGGGGGGTCCTTTACTCAATTCAAAGGGCTATCTGGTTGGAATAAATACCGTGATCATCGGTCCGGGTGGTGGAAGTGCAGGAGTTGGATTTGCTATCCCGGTTAATGAAGTCAAAAAAATAGTTCCACAGCTTATTAACTTTGGCCAAATTATGCGACCTATCATGGGAATACATGTTCTCCATGATTCTGTCGCCAGACGTTACCGAATCAAGGGAGCCATTGTCCTGGAAGTACTACCGGGGTCGGCTGCTGAAAAAGCGGGAATGATTGGGATTTCAAGGGATAGAAGAGATAATATCTTCTTGGGAGACATTATCGTAAAGATCGATAAACACACGATCAACAGTCAAGACGAACTTCTTTCAACACTAGAATATTACAAACCCGGTAACCGCATTGTTGTCGAAACAATTCGTGGAAACTCAAAAAAGAAGTTGAATCTAACTCTGCAGCAACCAGAATAACTCACCGTTCACAGGTTCACGGGTTCAAAGTTCCCATACATAAATAATTCATTAATATGTATAGAAACCTTGAACTGTGAACTGTGAACTTTACTTTTCTTTTACTTTCTCTTTTTCCTCTACTACTTCTTCTCCTTCTTTCTTCTCAATTTCCGGTTTTTTAACAGTATCCACTTCTTTTTTAAAATTCTTTATTCCTTTTCCCAATCCAGATCCAATTCCGGCCAATCGACCTGCACCAAACAAAACAACAATAATACAAAGAATTATAGATAATTCACCTACACCTAAACCACCAATCATAAGACCTCTTTTTATATTAATGATATATGTAACTGTTCAGCCAAATATTCGACTGAGTGCCAAAGATATGGTATTTCACGAACCTTTGAAACCAGGGATGGTTTCAGGAGTTCCATAAATGGATTTATGCGTTTCCTGAAATACCATGTCTTTGGCACGGCGACTGCTGAATAGATAACGACATACAAACATCAGTTTTTTTTGAATTTCATTCTGATGTGGTTTGTCAATTTCTATCATAATTAATATTAATCACATTTTCCAGCGAATTGTGAATTTGATAGATAGAATTAAAATTTATCCTTCACATATTTATTTATTCCCGCCCAAAATACCGTCCAATCTCCTTTTCCTTGTTCCCAAACTTCTTTAATTACAGGTGATTCAGACTGATAGCGAATATATTGCAGAATTTTAGCGTTATTAAATTTCCAACGACTCTTTGGTAATTGCGGATATAAAATTGTCAAATCGTCGATAAGCTTGTTAAATATGACTTCTCTTTGCTGGAGAACTTCATCAAGAGGGAGGTTTTTACTGTATAAATCGCGAAGTTCGGGTATATATTTCCTGACACTTTGTGTATAGCGTTGATGCTGTTCTCTTTTTTTGAGGATTTTGTCCAAATAAGACTGATCAAATATCCTTTTTTCCCGAAAATATTGTAAAGCACCTTTTTCACCGACAAACGAAGCCAATTGTTCATTAAAGTCCCCCTCTCCGTTAACATAAAGCTTTGAATGCGTCATCTCGTGGAATAGGGTCTCCGCAAAACTGAAATAACCTCTTCTTAACATCGGCGTCGTAATGGGATCATCGAACCAACCTAAAGTTGAGTATGCCGGCGCCGCAAAACGATGGGTATCATATCCCTTTTCCTGAAGTTCCCGCTCAAGCTCTAAAGCATCGTCCTTATTGAAAAAGCCTTTATATGGGACTGAACCGATAATCGGAAACCACCAGATATAAGGTTCTAATTTATTCTTTTTTGCCGCAGTGACAACAAAGGACACACCTTCTTTACCTGTCTTAAAATAACTCGTATAAGTATCCGATCTTTTTAAAAGCAGTGTTTGTTCTGCAAATTCTTTGATCTCTGGAACTGCAACCAGTAACTGTTTATATTTTGGATTATCCTCTTCCTGAATCGCCTGCTCAATCGACACCTGACTTTTTACCTGTATCAGCTGCCCCTTTCCTTGTTGATAGAGGTAGCACCCCGGTAATAAAAAGAGAATAGCGATTATTCCGATTGAAGCAATATTACTCTTCAAACGTTTTTTTACCGACAATTTCATTATTCTCTTTAATTAAAATCTCAACTTTCTTTTCCGCCTTTTCTAATTCTTTATGACAGGCACGACTGATCTTGATACCCTTTTCAAATGCTTTTAAAGACTCATCCAGTGTAGCCGTACCCTCTTCCAGAGATTGTACAAC
>Ga0307989_1000488_pt1 | contig 25999 bp, 25 predicted proteins | sample EllFjometagen185_FD_203164 | JGI IMG/M metagenome (GOLD analysis project Ga0307989, IMG submission 203164) | Marine microbial communities from Ellis Fjord, Antarctic Ocean - #185 | ecosystem: Environmental > Aquatic > Marine > Unclassified | place: Southern Ocean | collected 2014-10-08 | reverse complement strand
CCTCATTGATCGTGCGAATGTGCTTCACTGCCTCCACCACGTTGCCAGTGCCAGCTTCACCTTTGGTTCGAATCATCGCCGCACCTTCTGCAATCCTGCGCAGAGCTTCACCCAAATTCGTCGCGCCACAAACAAAAGGTATTTTGAAATTAGATTTAGTGACATGAAATCGATCGTCCGCTGGAGTCAGAACTTCTGACTCGTCAATGTAATCAACCTCAAGAGCCTCCAAGATTTGAGCTTCAACAAAATGACCGATCCTCACCTTTGCCATCACTGGGATGGAAACTGCTTTTTGGATTTCTCGAATCATCTTCGGATCGCTCATGCGCGCAACACCACCATCTTTTCGAATATCACTCGGCACCCTTTCGAGAGCCATCACACTCACCGCACCAGCTTTTTCTGCGATCCTGGCTTGTTGCGCATTCACCACGTCCATGATCACACCGCCTTTCAGCATTTGCGCCAAACCTTTTTTCAACAGAAGCGTCGCCGTGTTTTTTTTCAGCATTACAAAAAATTAAACGCCGAGATTTTAGCAGGTTTTTGGGTTTGAAGAATACAGCAAATTAAATCACTTTCCGATATTGCAAATGTAATTTTTAATTTTCTAATTTTATAATTTTTAAATAAATTCAAAACTCTAATTTTTAAAATCCACTTAAATATGAGACTTTTGAGCTTAAAAATTAAGATTTATTTATAAAATTAAAAATTTAAAAATTTTTCATTCTCATTTAATCCTCCTCCACAATCCCCCCTTCCTTCACCTCGCCATAAATCTTATGATCCTCCTTTTTATCCAGAAGGTAAGTGAGCAAAAAGTAACCACCCACAAGGAAAGGCACCGCCGCAAGCAAGAAAATTCTGGCAATTCCCGAAGAGCCAAGATCTGTGAAATACTGACTCGTTCCCATCAAGAAATCAAAAATTGCGTGAATACTCGCAGCAATCAACAAGCCCTGCAAAATCTTTTCCTCGCGGAAAATCGTTTCACTTTTCAAGTGTAAAATTTGGTGAATCCATTTCATGGCAAAAGGGCGCTTACCTTTCGAAAGTTTTTCTCGCAAAATCGGCTTCGCAAAATGAGCGATTCCGAAATAATAACCAAAAATTCCACTAGCAAAAACATGCAAAAGCATTGAACCAACCGAACGAAAAACCACGTAAAACCAACGCATTGAGCTACTAATCGCGAGATTATTCCAAATTGATTGGAAGTATAAAACGTTTTCGATGAAGGCAAATCCAAGAGCTGCCACAATAGAAAAAATAATCACATCATCAATACTGCGAAAGAGATTTTTACCCACCGACCTCACAACCCAGTGCTTCGCCGTTTCCTCGTAAAAACCAACCCAAAGACTCGTAAGCGTGACAGTGAGAATCGTATTTGAAAAAATATTGCCTAAGCCATTTTCCACTCTGATAATTTCGTGTCGAAAAACAAAGACTGGAATCACTGCAAACATTCCTACAATAAAAATTGCAAAAATAGCGAGCTTGTTCTCTTGTTGATGCCGAAAAAAAAGATAAATCCAAACCAATACTGGTATCACCGCCAAACCGACAAAAGGAAGATGAGGCACATCAAAAACCCCCATAACGCGGCTAAAGGCATCGATCATTCGATCGATAAAATCGGGAGCTAAATTTATTTCGTTCATCTAATGATATTTTTTCTACGAGATATGCGAGATAAAGATTTGCCTCGCTTAAATAATTTTTTTGCACGAGGGCTCAAATTGAAACCCGATTTCAAATCAAACTGTCGGAATTTTTGACTCGTAGCTACGAGTAATTTTTTTTCGTGGTGAAGTAACCAAAGAACAAAAGCCACTATCCCAGCTCCTAGCACTCCTCCAAAAATAAAGACATTTCCAGTGGAGAAAGTTGAAGAATTTTTTGAAGCAGATTTACGTTTGAAGCTGCTTTCTTTTTTAGAAGCTGTCAAAACACTAGCTGTAAGCTGTTTTGGTGAAATAGTTTCCGCTGATTTAGCTTCTCCTTTTTTTTGTGAGAGACTGCGAGGAAACTGGAAGAGAATCTCTCCATTGGCTTGTGCGATGATGTTTGAAGATTTTTCAATTTCTTCTCCGTCTTCAGCCTCATCCCCTTCGTCCTCACCAATCTCATCAGACTCCACAGCTTCTTTCCCTGCTACTTTTGTTTCTCCTTCTTTTAATTTTTTTACAACTTCTTCACCAGCTTCGACTCCCTCTGCTTTATCTGTGTCAGTTGGAATCTTGATTTTTGTAGTTTCTGTAACTTCTCCAACAACTTCTTTTTTATCTTCAGATCCATCTAAATCTATTTCTAGAAAATCTTCCATTTTTGTTACCTGTATGCTTTCTGGTGTCGCTAAATTAAAGTCTGATGTCAAACCTTTCTCTGTCTCTTCTGTTTCTGTCTTAATATCATTTTGTAATGACTCTAACTGACTGTGAAGTCTTTCCATTTCTGCCTCCAACACTTTTGCTTGCAGTTGCTTCATTCCAGTTTTCATACTTCCAAGGTCCAAACGAAGCAATTCAATTGTTTGTTTCAGCTCTGTGATTTCTGAAGAAGAAGCTTCACTTTTCACTTCAAAAGAAGCCTTTTGCGAAAGACTTACGCTATCTACTGCGAAAGCTGGAGTCATCCCAAAGAAGAAGACTGTCGACAACGCGATGAGAATAAGTTTTTTTACTTGCATTTGATTTGGATTTTAGTTTTTATTTCCGATCATTTTATCACAGTTCAGTTTTTTTTTCAAGAGTTTTTTGATAATATGATGAAAGATTTAACGCTTAAACTTCATTTTTTATATGCCTAAAAAAGATTCCTCCAGAAAAACTATCGAACAAACTCAAAATCAGGATAATGTGAAAAAACCTGTGGATCTCAAACTGGAGAAAATTCGAACTCCACGCGGAACACATGACATTTTGCCTGAAGACCACACCTACCTTACTATCATTAAAAAAGTTGTGCGTCATCGCGCGAGACAAGCAGGATTTCGCAGGATTTCCACGCCTGTTTTTGAGTCTAAAAATCTTTTTATACGAGGAGTCGGAGAACACACAGACATCATTGAGAAAGAGCTTTATTCATTTTCTACAAAAAAAAAGGGCGAAGAATATGCTCTGAGACCAGAAGGTACTGCCGGAATCGTTCGCAGCTACATTCAGCATGGGATGAGTCAATTACCGCAACCAGTTGAGCTTTATTACATCGAGCCTTTCTTTCGTCATGATCGACCACAAAAAGGTCGATTTCGTCAGTTTCATCAGTTTGGTTTCGAGATAATTGGAGAAAACGATCCTGGAATTGATGCGCAGATTATCCAAACTATTTGCCTCATTCACGCTGATTTGGGAATCGCTTCGAGACTGAAATTGCAAATTAATACGATTGGTTGTCCGAAATGTCGTGAGAAATTTACAGATGAGTTGCGCGATTATTTCGTAGGAAAAGAGCGAAGCTTGTGTGAAAACTGTGTCCGAAGACTTGAAGAAAACCCACTTCGAATTCTCGACTGCAAGGAAGAAGATTGTAAGATTCTCGTAGAAAATGCCCCAAAATTTGAAAATTTAATTTGTGATGAATGCAAAGATCATCATAAAAAAGTATTGGAATTACTCGATTCTATTGAGATTGAATATGTCGAAAATCCACGCCTAGTCCGAGGTTTGGATTATTATTCTCGAACCGTTTTCGAATTTTGGGACGAAAATGAAGGTGCTCAAAATTCGGTGGGTGGCGGAGGAAGATACGATGATCTCGTTGAACAATTAGGTGGAAGCCCTATCGCGGCCTGTGGTTATGCAGGCGGAATAGAGAGAGTTATTTCTCACATGAAAGATGCCCGAATGATAGCCTCTGATAAAGATAAAATTGATGTTTTTGTGGCGCAGCTCGGCTTTGAAGCGAAAAAGGTTGCATTGCAGCTTCTCACTCAATTTCGCCAGGAAGGAGTGCATGCTCTGGGAGCCTTGGGAAAATCCTCAATGAAAGATCAGCTTGGTAAGGCGGATAAATTTGGTGTGAAATATGCGTTAATTCTTGGTGACGTGGAAGTTCGCGAAAAAAAGATCATTCTTCGTGACATGAAATCAGGCGTGCAAGAAGTAATCCCAATCGGAAAATCGATCGAAAAAGTCATCAAAAAGCTTGGGAGAAATAATCTGGATAAATATGACCCAAGTGATGAGCTGAAAAAAGATACAAGCGTGAGACCAGAGGAGGAGTTGTTGATTCGAGATTGAGGCATAAGTTAACACCACGCTTAAGCGTGGTGTTAACGGCTAAACCGTCAAAAAACTGGTAAAACATTACCAGCCTTATTGACCCTAGAAACCTTATCAACTTTATCGACTTTATTAACCTTAGAAACTTTACTCAGACTTTTTAAACTTTCTCCAAAAGTAAGCTCCTATTCCACTCGTAAAAACAAGAGCAGCTGTCGCTGGACCAGACTGTGGAAGCTCTTCGACAAGCTCTGCTGGCTCATTAATCGATGCAGCAGGATGATAATCTTCGAGCAGGGTATCAAGACTTGAAGGTGTATCGCCTAAAGGCGTGTTAAGTGAATCAGTTGAATCAGCAGTTAAAACCTCTTCGGTTTCAGCAATTAGAGCTTCTGAGATTTCTAGCTCACCCAAACCAAGAGAATCATCTGTAATTATCATCGAAACTTCAACCTCAACTTCTTTTTCTTTGGAATAACTGTAGCTACCAAAATAAGTTCCAGTCGAATCATCCGCTGCTACTGCAAAGTAATATTTTGTACCTGGATCAAGATCCTCGACAGTATAGGTTGTCACATTTTCAACTAAAATATCATTTTCATAACCAGCACTATTGTCAGAGATACTTTGTGTGCCGTAGTAAATGGTGTATCTGTCTGCATCAGCAACTGCGTCCCACGTTAGCCGAACTGAATTTGCGTCTAAAAGTGCTTCAGCTGAGAGATTTTCCACATCAGAAATGTGCTGAAAGTCTGCAGCCAATGTGAGTGGGACCGATGTAGCAAACAAAAGAATGCAGCTAGCGATCACGGAAAGAGTTTTGTTTTTCATTTTTTAGTTTTTAAATCTTCACATTTTAGCAGATCTACCGACAAAATGCAATAAAGAAAATTGCAAGAAAATTTCAAGGCTCATGACATGTGCTTTATAATGCTGAGGAAGAAACTTTAAAATCTGAATTTTTAGTTCAGTAAAACGATTAAAAAAACACTGACAAGAATTAAACCAGCTCTTAAGTTTTCAAAGTCTCAAGTCTCATAGTCCTCGACTTATCGAGAACAGGCTCTCAAATAAATCCTAATTTTTAATATATTTTGCACATGGATGATCCAAGATATTTCTGATTTTTTTGTCACAATCTGAACTTACTTGAGCCTTAAAATTTATTTGCAAAATTGAGCCTTTGTGAATTTGAAAATTAATACATTTAGAAATTAAAAATTGTTTTAAAATTAGAAATTTAAAATTCTATAGCCATGTCTCTCACCCCTCCTCGCGAAGTAAAATTCTCTCTGCTTTTTTTCAAAGCTCTCTCTGGTTTAGGCGTGGGAATCATTGGAATGATCGTGTTGCTGATTTTTGTGCTGCTTGGTCTTGGCACAGCTAGTGGTGACAACACTGGTCCATTTTTAATTTTCTCCGCAATCGTGATGGGCTTCATCACTGCGATGGTTTCAAATTGTCTCGGAGCTTTTCTTTTCGGAATGTTGGATCGCGAAAAATACGCGGACATTCGCAAAGTGATCAAACATATTATTTCGTTAAATATTTTAATTTTTATTTCACTGTTACCAGTTTATTTCTTCGGAATCATTGGAGGAGCAGAGCAGAGCCTAAAAATCGTCTTTTTGATTGCCACATTGCAACTCGTAGTTTCTGCTATTTCTAGCATGTTTACGCTGGAACTTTCCAATTCCAAATCTTCGCGAGAAAATTTCCTCGCGATTTACGGAATCACTTTCGCGATTCTCATCACGATTATTGTGAATGTTGTGATTTATCAGGTCGGACAAGTGTTTTCTTCACAGGCGGAACTAGCGACTGGTGGTAGCGGAGGCAAAGGTCCGACTGCGGTTTTATTCGCAATCTTGCCAACTACTTGGCTTTTCTTTGGTGCTTTTACTTCTGCGGTGGAAATGATTTATCGCTGGATTTATCAAACTTGGGGTAAAGATTCTTTGAATGAATGATGAAAATTCAAATGACGAAAAAAAAGATGGAAGTGGCAAGCTTATCGCTGGTCTGGTGATTGGCGGCGCGATTGCTTCTGTCCTGGGTCTGCATCTCACGCCGAAAAAAACGAAGAAGGCTTTGAAGCTAAAAGCGAGAAAGGTTTTGGAAGGAATTGAGAACAAGATTCATGAGCTCGAAGAGAGTGAGGAGTAAGTTAATTTTGAATTGTCTGAACCATGATTCGCTTGATTTTATGCAAGCTAAAAACAGCTTTGTTTTAATGTGTTAACCTCAAGGTCTAGGGTCACACTTAGGTTTTATAGAAAAAAAACTACAATTCACGAAGATGCATGGGGCTGGCAATGATTATGTATGTCTCGACCTTTTTCAAGAAACGGTTAGGAGAAGTTTTTCAGTGATTGCAAAAAATATCTCACAAAGAAGATTAAATGTAGGCAGCGACGGACTTCTTTTGATTAAGCCTTGGGTGAATGGTGATGCTGAGATGCTGATGTACAACCCCGATGGATCAATCGCCGAAATGTGCGGCAATGGGTTATGTTGTGCGAGCAAATATGTTCACGATCATTATCAAAAAGGAAAGAAGCAGTTAAAAATTCTTACTGGAGCAGGGGTAAAAGTTGCGGAAATTCAAACAGGAAGAACTGGCGAGGCTAAAAAGATTGTTGTTAATTTGGGTAAACCAATTTTCAAAGGACTAAAAATCCCAACCACTTTCAACAAAGCGAAGGTTCTGAACGAAAAAATCAAAATCGGAAAACAAGAGCTGAGTTTTTCTGCCGTTTCGATGGGAAATCCTCACTGTGTTATCTTTGTTGACGATATTAAAAATTTTCCGGTAGCAGAGCTTGGCTCAAAAATCGAAGTCCACAAATTTTTTCCTCAGCGAGTTAATGTCGAATTTGTGCAGATTGTGAATCGTCGGGAGTTGATTCAGCGGACATGGGAACGTGGAGCTGGTGAGACTCTGGCTTGTGGGACGGGTGGTGCTGCTGTGGCTGTTTTGAGTCACTTGTTGGGGCATACGAATAATAAGGTCACTACTCATTTCCAAGGTGGCGATCTTGCTTTTCGGTACAACGGTGCGGGAACTGTAAAAATGACAGGTGAGGCGGTAGAAGTTTTTAAGGGAGAAATGGTTTCTCACTGTTAGTATTAAATGACACCTAGAGAGTATTCTCATTTTTTAGCTAAAATTATTATGAATAACAACAGAAAAGCTCCAGAAACTTTGACCTTCAGCGATATCGAAATTTCTGAAACTCGTGACACATTTTCGCTTAACTTCCTTATTGATAAGAAAAAAATAAGGCGCACCTTTACCACCAGTATTCCCATTAAGCATGTCCCACTAAAGCATATAAAAAACATTATTTTTCATTTGGGATTATTTCTATTAATGGATTATGATCAACAGTTAGTACCCAAAAAAATTGTAATTAAGGCTGGAAAATTAAATCAAGATCAAAAAGAGTTTTATATCAAGGTGCGCAATCTTTATGCGCGACAACATCTCTTTGAGAAGAGAGCTCCTCTAGATATACTGACGAATGAAGTTGAGTCGAGTGGTGAAAAATTTACCTGCTCTCGTGAGGAACTAAATAAGAAAAAAATAATAGCCTCATTTGGCGGCGGCAAGGAGAGCATGCTTTTTAAGTATTTGTTCGAAAGAAAAAAGATTCAACCTTTGTGGTTTATTAGAACTAGGGAAATTTTTAAAAAAACGCTTAATTCAATTGCGACTGCTTCCGACTTAGGAGAATACATCAGTGTACACGATGGCGATGATCTGAGTCAGTATAAAAATACTGGACTGAATGAACCGCAATATACTCGCACACGCACAGTTATTACGGTTTATGTTATTTGCATGCTTCTTTTTGCCCTAGAAAGAAAATATGGGAATATTTGTCTAGGCAATGAAAAAAGCGCGACTGATCCTTATTGTGTTTGGGATGGTAAAATAGTAAATCATCAATTTGATAAAGCGGCTGGTTACCGAAAAATACTGAATGATTATTTGCGCAAATATGTCGTAAGCGAAATAAATCTGTTTAGTATTTTTGAGGGTGTTTATGAATACAAAATAGCTCAGATGATTAAAAAGTTTAAAGCTAAGGATTTTTATAATATGACAAGTTGCAATGAATGTACCGATAAAATGAAATGGTGCCACAAGTGCTCCAAGTGTGCTTGGACTTTTGCGATTCTCAGTTATGCTTTTGGGCAAAAAGAGGCTACCAAGATTGTAGGAAAAAATTTATTTGATGATGTAAATATTTATTTGGAAATCCTCAATCCTAATCTGAGAAAACCGTTTGATTGCCTGGGTGAGCGTCCAGAGGTTTGGCTGGTTTTGCATAATTGTTTACAAGCAGGACAACGAGGGAAAGTATTACAATTTTTCAAAAAGGAGTATTTGCCAGACTTTGAAAGATATCTCGATATTTATCGAGAAAAGTACAACAAAGAGTATCCCAATCCTGCTTTGCCAAAAATATTGCAGGATATTTTTATTTAACACAACTAAATATGAAACCACGAATTATGATTCTCGGCGTTGGTGCATTCGCTCATTCCATAATGCAAATTCTGCGTGACGATGGGGCGGAAGTGAGCTGCTATCTCACCCGCGAGTGCGGTCATCTCGGGGCAACTTCGGTCGGCAAAACATGGAAACAAAGAGAGCATCCCTCACCTATTCCCATTATTCACAAATGGAAACCCGATGTCATCATTCCCATGTCGATTGATTGGCACAATGAACCGTGGGCGAATAAATTGAAAGTACCTATTTTTTGTCCATCTGGAGAAGCCATCAAAATCGAGCGCGATCGTGATTTTGCTCGTGATCTGTGTGTGAAATATCAGATTCCCCACCCAAAAACCTACTTAGCAAAAAATAAGCTAGATGCCTTGGAAATTTTGCGGAATGATCCAAGACCGTACGTGCTCAAGAATCCTTTTTGCTCTCCTGAGAGTCCGATTCGTGTCACTGTCTGCAAGTCAGTCGAAGATACTTACGAGTGGCTCAACAGGATTGATTTTTCCGAAGGAGTATTCTTGCAAGAATATCTTGGCGAAGAAGAGATTGGGCATTTTGTATTTATTGCTAATGGTAATATTCAAAGTCTCGTCACCAATTGGGAATACAAGCATGCCTTTACGGGAGATATGGGACCACTGGCAAGTGCACCTCTCGGTGGACTGGCAGAACAGGATTCTAATGATAAATATAATCTGACAAAAAAACTTGTTTCACCTCTGCTGCCTTGGCTCAAGAAAATAAAATTCTGTGGACCGCTACAAGTAAGTGCCATTAAAAATGGTGGTAAATGGCATGTTATTGAGTACAACGCGCGACTTGGTGTTACCACCAACATGCTCCTTTTGCGAATGCTAAAAAATCCGGCAGAAGTTATCATTGCTTTTGCTAAAGGTAAAAAAATTAAACCACTTTGGTACTCCCAAAAGAAATGGGGCTGTGCACTTACATTGGCTGGTTATGGGTATCCTTACCCTAAATCGATAAAATCAGTAAAATTACCTATCTCAATTTCAGCTAATTTAGATTGTGATTTATGGTGGAATGAAGTAAATAAAATAAACGATAAACTGTTTACTGATGGTCACAGAATTGCGGAAGTAGCAGCTATCGCAGATAGTAAATCAGAGGCTGTAAAAAAAGCGTATGAAAACATCAAAAAAATTCAATGCTTGGGAAGCTATTATCGTTTAGATATCGGTAAACTATAACGCACCATATTTTTAGCCAAGCGGACTTTTAAAACGTTAGGGCTAAAAATTTTGGCAGGATCGATATCAGGATTAACGAGAAAGAAGTACCTTTCTTTTTGGATGAGAATTTAGTTCCGTGATTCGGCTCGGGTTATTTTTTCAACAAAGCTTTCTCCTACGTTCGCCGTGGCGAACTACGGAGAACATGTCGTGGCGTTGATAGCTTTTATATTACTAATTGGCATCAAATCTAAAAATTTCAAATGATGCAATCTACCCTCCTTCCAAAGTCCAATTTCCATTCTCCAAAATCCAAGTTTGGGGTGACTGATGGGTTTTGAACCCACGACCTTCGGAACCACAATCCGACGCTCTAACCAACTGAGCTACAGCCACCGTGTAAGATTTTGAATATTTTGTAAATTTTAGATTTCCTCCCCGCAACGCGGAACGCTCTAACCAATCCCGCTCAGCGGGACCACCATGATGGAAATTTGATGTTTGAAGTTTGAAAGTGGAACACCCTCAAACAAACAAGCGAACGAATTTTAGCTAAATTCACTTCTAAACACTATTCATCAGAAACTCCACATTTCCACACAATCACCGCATTATCCACATAATCATCCCTCAACGGAAAAGTTCTTTGAACCACGCAGTTCTGCGAAAAAAACTCTCGTGGCAACAAAGTCTCCAAACCGTAAATATCATCACTCACCAAATTCTTCGTCAGCACAATTTTCACACCGCTTTCCTCCAGCTCCCTCGCCCGCTCCTCTGAATTCACAATTCCCAGATTCAAAAACTTCTCATTCGTATCCACGTAATTTTGGAAAATATTTTTGTCAGCAAGCAACGCGACGAGTGGCGCAATCTCAAAATCTCCGTAAATCTCACCCTCGTTTTTCTGCACTTCTGCGACAATTTCAGTTAAGTTTTCGATGCGCGCTTTTTTGGTTTGCGTGGTGAAATAATGCTGCAAAGCAAAAAGTGAATTCGTGAGAATCAAAATCACGATCAGCTTCGTCGCAAACTCTTTCGCATCAACCCTCCAAATATTTGGAGAGCCGTTCAAAACAAGCACGAGCAAAATCACAAAAAATCCCACAAAAATCTTAAAATAAAGATAATAAATATCCTTGAAGAAAATGTAAAAAATGACAAGCGCCAAGATTCCCAGAAATGGTACCAGAATCGTTTTCAGCTTTTTTGCGAAGAGAAGAGGTGCAGCGGAAAGAAGCAGCCAAAAATCTTTCGTCAGAAAAAATGTGAAAATCCTACCCTTGGGAATCCCCTCACCTTTCTGGAGATGGTTGAGAAAAACCATTTCCAGATATTCTCTGCCGACAAGGAGAAAAAAAATCAGATTAGGAATTCCGAAGCTCAGGAAGATTCCGCTGAGAAAACGAGTCAAATTTTTGGGTTCGCGGAAAAGTAAAATCGGCAGAAATACAGCGGGCAAAATTCCGTAAAGTTTGGTCAAGCCAGCCAAACCGAAAAAAATTCCCGACCAAAAAAGTTTTCGGTTTTCGAAAAGGAGCAAGCCCAAAAGTGCAAAAGTCGTGAGTGGATGCGCTTCGGAAAAATAATCTGTGGTGGCGAAATTCAGAAGAGAAAAAAGATAAGCAAACACTGCGAGCAGCGCTAAGTTTGCAGAGATTTTTTTGCGCAAAAAAATGAAGATGAAAATCGCGTCAAGCGTGGAAAAAAGCACTGGCAATAAATTCGCGAAGCTCAGTTTGAATCCAAAAAGGCTGTGCAAAAATCCCATCAGATAAGGGATCAGGGGTGGTGAGGAATAATAAAAATCGCGGTACGGCACATCTCCCGCGGCAACGAGTTTGCCGAAATAAAAGTAAATCCAGCCATCGGCGAAATGTGGCGCGATGACGCTAATTTTTAGCGCGAGGAAAATCGCGAGTAAAAAAATCAACGCGAGCCAATCTTTTTTCGCAGCGAGAAATTTACACAATCTCATCACCCGAAATTTTAACATTCTCGTTTTTTAGCTTTTTGATCTTCGCCAAACTCCCCCAAGCAAAACCCCCAATCTTCCCATCACTCCGAATCACCCGATGACAAGGCACCTTTGGATCACGATTTTTATTCAGAATATTACCCACAGCTCGAACAGCCCTCTCGCTTCCCGCCAACCTCGCAACCTCCGAGTAAGTCCGAACTTCACCCCGCGGAATCCGCCCAACCACTTCGTAAACTTTTTGCGTGAAAGTTTTTTGAATTTGCATTTAAACAGTGTCACATTCTCCACTCCTCACAATCATGGTAATCCGTAAATCAGGTAAATCATGGTTCAGACAACAGGAATCAAAGTTCAGACAATAAGATTCAAACAATTTCCAAAACCGCGCCACGATCAGCCGAACTCGCAAATTTCTGATAACGCCCCAACCAACCAGTCTTTATTTTCGGAACAAACTTCGACAACTTAGCCAGCCGTTTTTTCAGCTCCGCAGCCGAAATTTTCACATTCAACTTCCCAGCCGGAATATCGATCTCAATCTTGTCACCATTTTGAATCGCCGCAATCGGTCCCCCACTCGCCGCCTCCGGCGAAATGTGACCGATGCAAGCACCCCTCGTGCCACCCGAAAAACGACCATCCGTGATCAACGCAACCTTGTCCCCCAAACCCATGCCCACAATCGCCGCCGTCGGCGAAAGCATTTCCACCATTCCCGGACCCCCGCGCGGACCCTCGTAACGAATCACCACACAATCCCCTGCTTTAATTTTTCCAGCTAAAATCGCTTTGAGCGAAGTCTCTTGGGAATCGTAAACTCGGGCTTTGCCGGTGAATTGCATCATCCGAGGATCAACTCCGCCAGTTTTTACGACTGAACCATTCGGCGCCAAATTGCCAAAAAGAATTTTGAGAGCACCTTCTTTCGAGATCGGATCAGCAAGCGAGTGAATTATTTTTTTATTTTTAATGCGAGCGCCTCGAATTTGCGAACCCAAAGTCCCCGAAATTGTTTGCGCACTCAGATCGAGCAAACCCTTCTTTTTGACCAGCTCGCTCAAAATCGCCGAGACCCCTCCCGCCTTTTCCACATCCTCAATGTGAACATTCGGATCACTCGGGGAAACTTTGCAAAGATAAGGCGTTTTTTTAGCGATGAGATTTATTCTCTCAAGCGGGTAAGAAATCCCACCCTCCTTCGCAATCGCAAGCGTGTGAAGCGTGGTATTCGTGCTCCCCCCCATCGCGACGTCGAGAGCGAAAGCGTTGTCGATTGAAGTCTTCGTCACCAAGTCACGAGGTTTGATATTTTTTTTGACGAGCTGAATAATTTTCTTACCCGACTCACGGTAAAGTTTTTCTCTTCTCTGGTCGTTGGCGAGAATCGTGCCGTTGCCAGGAAATGCCAAACCAAGCACCTCGGCAAGACAATTCATCGAGTTCGCAGTGAACATCCCCGCACAACTCCCCTCCGTCGGACAAGCTTTTTCCTCCAGCTCCGCCAAATCCTTTTTGGAGATTTTTTTCTTTTCAAATTCCCCCACTCCTTCGAAAACTGAAATCAAATCACAACTCTTGCCCCCACATTTCCCCGCCGCCATCGGACCTCCCGAGACGTAAACTGCCGGAAGATTCAGACGCATGGCTGCCATCAGCATGCCCGGAACTGTCTTGTCACAATTGCCGATCAGAACCATTCCGTCCAAACGATGCGCCTGCATCATCGACTCGATCGAATCAGCGATTAATTCGCGCGAGGGCAGGGAATAATGCATCCCAGCATGCCCCATCGCAATGCCATCGCAAATCGCAATCGTGTTGAATTCGAAAGCTTTGCCTCCGGCTTTTTCGACTGAAGCCTTCACGATGCGCCCAACTTTTTGGAGATGCACGTGACCGGGCACTGTCTCGGTGAAAGAATTCACGACACCGATGAAAGGTTTGTTCAGGTCTTTCTGAGCAACGCCACAGCGTCGGAGAAGAGAGCGATGTGGGGCAGTTTCAACTGCTTTCTTGAGGTAATCGGAGCGCATAATTTAGGGATTAATTTTGACTTTTGAATTTTAGCTCATTAAAATTATTGGCGAAATCACCACAAAAAGCCCCTTCAGCGGTTCTGTTTGCTGGAGGTTATTTTTTTGCGCGACTCGCGCTGAATGAAAGAAAATTTCAGTTTTAAAAAGATTTGACAAGATAAAATTTATGTGGCAATATTAAAACTAATTCTGTGAACTGTATCCTGTCCAACTGTTTCCTGTCGGGCTGACTGCCGGAAAAGGGCGGTGTGTGTATTCACCACATCGCTTTTTTTTCATACCTTTCCGCCTGAGCGAACTTACGATCAGAACCGGAAACAAAAGTGCTTAAATCACGCGGACTCAGCGTGCCTTTCGTCTGTTTACGCACCTTCGAATAGTTTTTGTGCGCCTTTAGCATCATTCTCGCCTCGCGAAGGATGCGTTTGGTTTGAATAACCTTAGTCATAGCGAGGAATTAAATGATTTCAATAAATTTTGAGTTCGAATGATTTAATTCGCAAGTAAAAATTGCCCGAATGATTTCATTCCAAGCAAAAAAGCTCGCGAGTTGCGAGAGGTCGAAGATCTAATGCTGTGAAAATAGGGATTTTCTTGATCTCACCTACGGACATGTTAATACCGTTGTAGAGACGCATTGCAATGCATCTCTACAGTTATGGAATATTCGCAATGCGGGTAGAGACGCCCCGGCGGAGCGTCTCTACGGCAAAAAATTCAACAAATAACACAATAACCCGCAATTAATTTGGAATTCGACGATCAAACCCCATGACAATATCTTCCCCAACAAACGTGAATGTAGAGACGAGGCAGTGCCTCGTCTCTACTGCAATCAAGGTAATCCTTGAATTCTAAAAATCATGGTTCAGACAATAAAATTTGCCCAGCAATATTATTTGATTTCCACAAGTTTCTTCACTTGAAGAAAAAACCAAGAAATGCTAAAATAGCTGGATTTAAACAAAAACAAAATGATCAAAAATCCCAAATCTTTTTTGAAGATTGCGAGTGCCACCATCGCCTTCGGCGTCCTTCTTTTTGGCGTCTTTGCGAATGAAAAAAATGAACAACTTTTTTCAAACGTTGAAGCAAGTCTCAACGAAGCAAGCGTCATCTCTGACAGCGCGAATCCCATCCCAACAGTTTTGGGAAACTGCCAACAGAGTGCGAATTTGCAAGCCAAACAAAGCATCTTCGCGCAAGTCGGCAACCTCGACGCAATCATCACCGGCACCATTCCCCTCGAAACGAAAGTCGCAAACGCCCTCACCTCCGCGATCAAAAGCGATCGACTCGAAGTGAAAGTTTTGAAAGCTGACGAGAAATATGAATTCATCGTGAAAGACGGACAAGCTGATTTCTGGAAATGCATCCTCGCAAAAGACTGGCTTTTTTCTTCAGTCTCAGCAGAAAATGCGACATTTTTTAGCAAGACCGAAATTTTCAATTCACAGATTATTGAAAAATTTGGACTCTCGATTGGTGAAATCAACAACACTGATAAATTCCTAAACTTCGTGGAACTTGCTGGGAATCAGCAAATTTTGGAATCAACAATTTTGAACGCCGAGGGAGAAGTTCTTTTCAAAATTTTTGAAACTGAGCTCAAAGAAGAGGATGAGATGACTTACAGTGATTTGCGAAAAAAGCTGCGCAAACACGTCGGCATCACGAATCTCCGCCCCGCTGTTTTTGGCGCTGACTCTTATTATTGGATGTGGGGCGCGGAGGAAAAAATGGCGGCAAGTGTTTTTCCGGTTGGGGAAAAAGTTTTTGGCGTGAGCTACCAAACAGTGAATTTCAAATCTATTCGCAGAGCGATGGATGCGCTGAGAGATGAATTAGCGTCGCCTGTGAAAAAGGTTGGGGTGAGAAGGATGTCTGAGGATTTGAAGTTTGAGAACAAAGAAGAAACTGGCGTTAAACTTGCGAATGAGTTGAGTCCTGAAAATGCCGATGGCGAGATTCTCGCAGGAAATCTGATGGGTGATATTTTGGATGCTGAGCCGATTGAGATTCCGGAGGAGGCTGCTGAGATGGTTGAGAAGTTAAGCGAAGAGCTTCCGGTTGATTTGAATTAATCTGATTGATTCAAATATTTAATCAAACAAACTCGTAAAGACGCATTGCAATGCGTCTCTACTTTTTCAAGCAAATTACAAACCTTGCTCAAGTAAAATTGATTGACTCAAATCATGGTAATCCCTTAATCAGGTAAATCATGGTTCAGATAATTCAAATCATGGTTCAGACAAAAGTGAATCACGGTTCAGACAATTCAATCACAGCTCAGAAAACAAAACCCAATTAAACTGCTAAAATTCTGCTGTTTAATTTTTCCCCATGCCCAAAACAGCCTTCCGCAGCCACAGCTGCAACGACCTCAACGCCAAAAATAACGACACCGAAGTCCAGCTCGTCGGCTGGGTTGATCGCAGGAGAGATCACGGTGGAATGATTTTCATCGACCTCCGCGACCGCTACGGCATCACCCAAGTCGTCACCGATCCCGCACTCTCCGGTGAAGCTCACCATATTTTTGAAAAAGTCAGACCCGAATGGGTTTTGCAAATTTCTGGAAAAGTGCGCGCCCGACCAGCCGGACAAGAGAACAAAAGAATGGTGACCGGTGAAATCGAAATCCTCGTCACCGAAGTCAAAGTTTTGAACGAAGCCATCACTCCCCCATTTGAAATCGCTGAGGAAAACGAGGAGAACGAGGAAATTCGCATGAATTTCCGTTACCTCGATCTGCGCAGAAAACGCATGCAAAAGAATATGATTTTGCGCCACAAAGTCCTGCAGTCCACCCGCAAGTTTTTTTATGAACGCGATTTCATCGAAATCGAAACACCCATTCTCATCAAAGGCACACCCGAAGGTGCGCGAGAATACATTGTCCCCTCACGCGTGCATGAGGGAAAATTTTACGTTCTGCCTCAATCACCTCAGCAACTCAAACAACTTTCCATGGTCGCTGGTTACGATCGTTACATGCAAATCGCTCGTTGTTTTCGAGACGAAGATCAACGCGGTGATCGACAACCAGAATTCACTCAAATGGATTTAGAAATGAGCTTCGTCGATGCAGAAGATGTGATCAAGCTCAACGAAGAAGCCTTGCTCGCAATCACCAAAGAAGTGCATCCCGACGCAGTCATCAACGACTTTCCCCGTTTTACTTTTGAAGAAGCCATGAATCGTTTTGGCAGCGACAAACCAGATTTGCGTTACGAGCTGGAAATCAAAGATGTCAGCGCAGAATGCAAGGATTGCGGTTTCGGAGTTTTCGCAGGTGTTGTGAAAAGTGGTGGTGTGGTGAAAGTTTTGAAAGTCGAAGACGGTGCGAAATTCAGCCGCAAAGATATTGAGTCCCTCGAGGAGGCGGCAAAAATTTACGGCGCCAAAGGACTCGCTTGGATTAAAGTTGGAGAAAAATTTGAAGGAGTTCCAGTCGCAAAGTTAGGTGAAGATTTGACAAAAAAGATTGCCGAAGAAACTGGAGCAAAAGCTGGAGATATTCTCCTTTTCGCTGCAGACAAATGGGAGACTGCTTGCGAAAGTCTCGGAGCCGTGCGAATTGCTGTCGCAGAAAAACTTGAGCTTTTGAAAGACAGAGAAAAAGAATTTGCCTTTTGCTGGGTGACTGATTTCCCAATGTTCAAGAAAAATGAAGAGACTGGAGAAGTCGGAGCTGTCCATCATCCCTTCACTCGACCGCGCAAAGAGGACGAAGAAATTCTAAATTCAGAGCCACTGAAAGCAAAAGCCGAAGCTTACGATGTGGTTTTGAATGGTTATGAAATTGGTGGAGGCAGTGTCAGGATTCACGAGAGAGCTTTGCAAAAAAGAATTTTCGATATTTTGAAAATTTCAGACGAAGACGCGGAAAGAAGATTTGGGCATATTCTGAAAGCCTTCAGTTACGGCGCTCCCCCACACGCTGGCATCGCTTGGGGTATGGACAGACTCGTCATGATCTTGGCAAATGAACCAAATATTCGCGAAGTGATTGCCTTCCCAAAAACTAATCGAGCAGAAGATTTGATGTTGGGTGCGCCAGATCTTGTTCCCGAAGAGCAGCTGAAAGAAGCTCACATTGCTTCAACTGCGAAAGCTGAAGAATCAAATCCTGAAGCTTCTCAGGAAATTTTTATGAAAATTGAAAAATTACTAAATTCCCAAAAAATTAAGTTCGAAGTATTCGAACATGCTGCTGTGAAAACTTCAGAAGAAGCAGCAAAAATTCGCGGGACGAAGTTGGAATCCGGAGCGCGAGCTCTGATTTGGAAAACTGAAGATGGTTTTATTCAATCAGTTTGTTCAGCTGCACGCGAAGTGGATCCAGAGAAGCTGAAAGAAATTGCTGGTGTGAAAAAATTGGAATTAGCGAAAGCGGAGGAGATGCAGAAGCTGACGGGTTGTGAAGTCGGTGGCGTGCCTCCTTTTGGCAATCTTTTTGATTTGCCAGTTTTTGTGGAGAAATCATTGGGTGAGAATGAAGAGATTGATTTCAATGCTGGTCTGCGAACAAAGTCGATCAAGATTAAGTTTGCGGATTATCTGAAACTGGTGGGTGAGAAAACTTTTGAATTTGCTAAATAATGCCCTGTGGGCAAGGTTTTTAAAGCTACTAAAGTTTCTAAAGTTGATAACGGATAATTTATTAGCTTCAAGTATGCTTTTGTCTGGACTATAATTGCACTGATTTTTTCAATCAAGGAAGTCCTGCAATCAAGTAAATCAAGGTTCAGACAAACAGGCTAAAATCTTAGCAAAATAATTTTTAGAAATTCAATCATGCTCACTCCTCTCCAAAAATACATTCTCGCAGCACTTTCTCATGCGAATTACGAATTCGACAAAAATTTGAAAGTTTATGTGGCTTCTATTCCGCAACTTTTGGGAGTAGTGGCACAAGCCAAGACCATTGAGACTGCTCGTGAAGAATTAGCAGGCGTTGTTGAAGATTGGGTTTTAATTGCTTTACAGTTTGGAGATGAGATTCCCACGATCGGTGGAATAAAGATTCCGCGCGTAAGTTCACGAAAATTTGCACATGCCTAAAGTTCCACCAATTAAACGTAAGAATTTTATTCGAAAATTGAAGATTTTTGGTTTTGATGGACCTTTTGCTGGCGGAAAGCATCAATTTTTAAGAAGCGAAGATGGAATGAAAATCATAATTCCAAACCCGCACGAAAAAGAAATTTCGGGAATTTTACAAAAAGTTATTCTCAAACAAGCTAAAATCTCAATGGAAGATTTTTTAGAAACTTAACCCTAATTCTTCTCCAATCACACTAATCAGATTAATCATAGTTCAAGACAAAATTTAAAATTAAAAATAGATGACCAATGAATTAAGAAATCTTCTCGAACAAACAAATCAACTGAAATTTGACGGAAAGTATTCAGAAGCAATCAGCGTTTGTGAGGAAATTCTTTCAGAAGACCCCTCTTGCGTCGAAGCTTACGAAGAGATTGGCGATAATTATATTTCATTAAGCGACCTTCCAAGAGCCGAAAAAGCCCTTCAAAAAGCTGTCGAAGTTGATCCAAAATCTGCAAATGCTGCCTACCTGCTCGGCTTCCTTTTTTCCTGCAAACGCAGTTGGATAAAATCCATCGATCTCCTCGAAAAAGCCGACGAGCTAAAATCAAATCATCCTGAAATTCTGCGCTGCCTCGGGTGGAGCTATGCCATGAGCGGAGACAGGAATAAAGGCATTATTCTTTTGGAAAGAGCAAAAGCTTTGGCACCAAGTGATATTTTTGTTTTGACCGACTTGGGAGTTTGTTATTTGAATGAAAAAAACATAAAAAAAGCACTTCCGATTTTTCGGAAGATTATCGAGATTGATCCAGAAAACGAAAAAGCACGCGAGTGCTTAATTATCGTCGAAGAATACGCCAGCTCTTCGAAGAAGTTAAAAGGAGAATCGAATTTATTTTCTGCTTAAAAATCGGAACGTTACTTAATTCATGTTCCTCATTAATCTTGCAAACATCCACAGAGTCGATTCTCAAAACTTCTCCAAATCAATCACGGAAGCCATTGAGATTTTTAAACGTGGAGGAATCGTCTCACATCCTACCGACACAGTCTGGGGCTTAGCTTGCGATGCCTCGAATAAAAAAGCCGTTCGAAAAATTCACCTCCTCAAAAAATCTGATCCTTCAAAACCACTGTTGCTGAATCTACCATCCAAGAGCTACCTCGATAAAATCGGCTCAAAACTTTGCCGTGCACATTTACTCGTGAAAGAATTTTGGCCAGGAAGTTTGAGCTTGATCGTGAGGTCGAAGTCGAAGTGTGAGTTTTCACAAACGCAAAAAATCGGTGTGCGCTTTCCCGATCACGAAATTTCGAATCTGCTTGCGCGAAAATTTGGCAAACCTCTCATCACGACCTCTGCAAATTTTGCTGGTGAAAAAGTGGCGAAGAACGCCAAAGAAGTCATGAAAATTTTTCCCAAAATTGATTTGATTCTCGATGATTTGAGTTCTTCCAAAAACAACCCCTCAACCTTGGTCGATGTGAGTGAAAAAGAGATCCAACTAATCCGCGAAGGCACTTTGTCATTCAAACAAGTTTTGCGAACATTGGATCCTCTGTAATTCCCCATTCTTCTGACTAAAAAAATCAGCCATCATTGGTTTTGTGCTAAAAACATGAATATTAATTTTCGAATTTACAAAGGCTCAATTTTACAAATAAGGAATTACGATCCTCCTGCACTGTAACTTCGGTGCCGAACCAAGAACTAAGAACCGAGAACCAAAGTCAGGAACCAAGAACCAATCTAACTCCATTCGTAAGACCGAGAACAATAAGCCCCGCGAAAAAAACTCCAAGAGCAATCAACGGAATCGCCACCTTAGGTTTCACACCAAATAACCAAGCAACCAGACTTCCAGTGTAACCACCACTTCCCGGTATCGGAATCGCAACCAAAATTACCAAGAAAAGTGCTTCGAAGCGCAGAAAGTTTTTGGAATGCTTCTTGCGAGTTTTGGCAAAAAGTTTTTGGAAAAAATTGTCGAGCAATTTAGAGTGATCGCGTGCGAATCCTGCCGCAACTGGAAGTAATAAAATAGCGAGTGTCGAAGCTGAAATATTCCCCAAAAAACCCCACAAAAAAGCTTCTGCTGATCCCAAATTGCCGAAAGTAACACCCCATGGAATCGCCAAGCGAATCTCAGCAATTGGCGTGGCCCCAAAAAGGAAAGTCGTAATTTCGGCAGAAAACATTTGAAGGATTTTAACAAACTTATCCAGCTTGTAATTCCTCATCCTGGATCAAAGGCAAATAAAGCTTCTAAAGTTTATAAAGCTAACAATATTAGTTGTTGGAGTAGGAAGCTATTTTTAATCTCTAACACCACAGACAAAGAAACCTTAGCAACCTTATCTAGCCTTACCAACTTTATTAACCTGCCCGCAGGGCTAATATTTTTGACTTTCCGTCATCTCCTCTCTAAAATTCACCAGCTTTTCTGGATATACTCAATTACTTATATAAAGCGTATAATGCGCCGTAGCTTTTAATCGCTAAATAAATTAGATATAGGTAAATTCTGATTTTGGTAATATTGTTTTTTCAGAATTATTTCAGCAAAGGCGTATGAAACTTTTTTTAAATTCTTTACTTGCCTCCTCGAAAGAGATATAAACCAGCCTTGCGAATTCCTCGTCCAATTATGAATGAGCGAATATTCGCGCGTGAGATATTTCTGATCGGATCAGATGAAGAAAAGATCGGAATAACTCCGACCAGTGAAGCCATCGCAAAAGCAAAAGCTGAAGAATTAGACTTAATCTTGGTCGCTGCGAAAGCCAATCCTCCGGTTGCCAAAATTTTGGATTATGGAAAATGGCAGTACGAGCAAAAAAAAGCACTCTCCAAAAATAAAGCGAGCGGAAAAGCAAAACCGATGAAAGGCATTCGTTTGGGAGTGAGAATAGCAGATGGAGATCTGGACGTAAGAGTAAAACGCGGAAAAGAATTTCTCGAAAAAAGTCATAAATTACGCGTAGTTTTACAATTCAAAGGAAGAGAAATGGTACACTTCGATCTTGCCTTGGAGAAAATGAAAGAATTCGCCCAAAAATTAGAAGATATCAGCAGCGTCGAAGCCTTGCCAAAAAAAATGGGAAGACAGCTAATCATGATTCTCAAGCCGGAAAAGCAGAAGAAGGAATCGGAGGAAAACTTAGAACGCAAAACTTAGAACATAAAAACAACCTCATTAACTTTACCAACCTTACCAACTTTACCTGCCTTACTTCAGATGAAACTAAAAACTAACAAATCCGCCGCTAAACGTTTTCGTAAAACAGGAACGGGGAAGATCGTTGGACGAAAAGCTTGCCGAGGGCATCTCTTGATGCAGAAATCGAAAAGCCAAAAGAAGTTAGCAAACAAGCCAAAAATTCTCGTTAGCGGAGACGCGAAACGCGTCGCGAGATTATTACCAAATCTTTGAAGAAAGCTTGTAAAGTTGATAATACAATTTTTAATTTCCTAATTTTTAAATAATTTTAAAACTCTAATTTTTAAAATCCGTTTAAATATGAGACTTTTGAGCTTAAAAATTAAAAATTAAAAATTTTCCAAAAACCTGCCCGCAAGGGCACTATTTAATTTCCTAGAAATGCGCGTCAAAGGCGGAACTACCACTCATGCTCGTCACAAAAAGATTCTGAAATCCACGAAAGGATATCGTGGCAGACAGAACTCTACTTTTCGTGTCGCGAAGCAAGCGAATATGAAAGCTGGTAAACACGCTTACATCGGCAGGAAGCTGAAAAAAAGAACTTACCGCGCCCTGTGGATTCAGCGTCTGAATGCAGCTGTCAGAAGTTTTGGAATAACTTACTCTCGTTTTATCGACGGACTAACCAAATCTAAAGTTGCGATTAATCGCAAAAATCTCTCAGACTTAGCAATTAATGCGCCAAAAGTTTTTGAAAAGATTGTCGAGGTGGCGAAATCAAAGGTTTCTGCGCCAGAGAGGAAATAATTAGAAATACTGAAATTAAAGAATTAGTTGCTGGCAAGATGTCAGTTCTGTAAAATTCCCGAGCTTAATTTTTCGCAATGCAACAACACACCCTCAAACCTCAGAAAGGCTCAAACAAGAGCCATAAACGCCGCGGAATCGGTGATACTTTTGCTGGTCGTGGCTGCAAAGGTCAGAAATCGCGCGTCGGCGGTAGGAGCAAATTTAAGTCCGGCTTCGAAGGAGGACAAATTTCCTTGATTCGCAGAATGCCGAAACTCGGTGGTTTTCGCAATATCAATCGTGTGGAATTTCAGCCAGTCAACCTAAAAGATCTGGAAAACCTCGAAATCGATAAAATCTCTCGCGTTACACTGAAAGAAGCTGGATTAATCAACAAAGTTCGAAATCCAGTGAAGATCCTCGGAAGCGGTAATTTGACGAAAAAACTAACCTGCTTCGTGGACGCTATTTCCAAATCAGCGAAAGAAGCGATCGAGAAAGCAGGAGGCAATGTCCAGATTACGAAAGTGCAAAAAACTAAGCTCAGCTAATCTTTAGGAAAATTTCGAATTTTAAATTTTAAATTGTTTCAAAACTACACGAAGCTTAACTTTAAAACTTAAATAATCGAAAGTTTGAAAAATTAATGAATTGTAAAATTAAAAATTGTTTTAAAATTTAAAATTAGAAATTTAAAATTACTTCAACAACTCTCAAACTTTTCTCACCCTCCACTCTCAACTCAAACCCACTTCCCCACCAACCAGACTCCCCCCATGAATTACTTCAAGCGCATTTTTCAAGCCCCCGACCTTCGTAAAAAAATACTCTTCACGCTTTTTTGTCTCGTGGTTTTTCGAATCGCAGCCCACATCACAGTTCCAGGAGTCGATGTAGCTTCTTTGCAAGGACTTTTTGAGCAGAACGAATTACTGGGAGTTTTCTCAATCTTGACCGGTGGAAGCTTAGAAAATTTTTCGATTGTTCTGATGGGACTGACCCCTTATATCAATGCCTCAATCATCGTGCAGCTGATGACCGTCGTGATTCCGCGCTTGGAGGAGCTGAGCAAGGAAGGCGAACAAGGTCGCAACAAAATCAACTCTTACACCCGCTGGCTAACCTTTCCGCTCGCTTTTTTACAAAGCTACGGGATGATTTTGCTTTTGAATAAAAGTGCAAGCGCCGGTGGCACAGAGCTGATTCCTGGAATTGAGAATTTAAATGTGATCCTGCCGATCATGCTGATTGTTTCTACTGGCACCTTATTCCTCATGTGGCTGGGTGAAATGATGACAGAGAAGGGAGTCGGCAATGGAATCTCGATGCTGATTTTTGCCTCGATTGTTTCTGGAATTCCTTCCATCCTCGGACAAACTCTGGGAATCGCACAGTTCGACAAAACGAAGCTGATTCCTTTTGTCATCCTGCTAGCAATCACAGTGGCGTTGACGGTCTTTGTCGTTTTGGTCACAGAGGGCGCACGACAGATTCCGGTGAATTATGGTAGTCGCGGCGGTAGCGCTGGTAGCCAGTCTGCTTTGCCGATTCGAATCAATCAGGCAGGCATGATCCCGATCATCTTCGCAGTTTCGCTCGTAACCTTTCCAACGATCATCGCTCAGTTTTTGCAGAATTCTTTGAATCCAACGGTAAAAGCAGTATCGAATTTCATCTTGGCGAATCTAAATGGAGCGTCTCCCGGATTCCTTTATATTTTCCTTTATCTTTTCTTGATCATTTCGTTTACGTATTTTTACGTTTCGATTACTTTTGATCCAGAGAAAGTTGCGGAAAACATTCAAAAGCGAGGTGGTTTCGTGCCGGGAATTCGACCAGGACGGGAAACTTCAAAATTTCTAGCTGGTGTCTCAAGTCGTCTGAATCTCTGGGGTGGTTTGTTTCTGGGTTTTGTGGCTGTCTTGCCAATCTTGCTAACGAAGTTCTTTTCAGCACAAAGTTTCGGCAGCGTGCCTTTGCTGATTTCTGGCGCTGGTTTGATTATTGTGGTGGGTGTTATCTTAGAGCTTATCCGACAGATCAATGCGCAGTTGATCATGCATGATTATGATAAGTTTAGTTAGCAATAATAGAATGAGGTATAATTCTCTCGTTTAATCAACTAATCTTATTCTCATGAAAACAATCTCCAACACTATCGACCTCCTCAATCATGTCATCGGATTTCTCACCAAACATCCGACCGTCTCGGAACGAGCAGAACAAACCTTTGGACAGCCTATTAGATTAGTCGAAAAATTCACGAAGCTTCGCGACAAGATTACGAAAGAATCAACAGAGGCTCATGCTGCGATCAGTCAGTTAGATAGTGGGACAAAGCGTTTTCGAGAGCTGAGAGATGAGATCAAACAGGACGCCGAAGATCTCGAAGACATAGTTTCAGTCGTAGCACATCGTGAGAATATCGACATCCCAGCACCTGTTTTTCATAGCGGAGCTAAATTTCTACCTGAGCTAGAGCAATATCTCCTCAAACTAAAACCATTTCGCACTAAATTGGAAGAAATTGACCCCTACAAGCTTCTCGGCAAGATCGAAAGTAATTACCAAGAGCTCAAAGGGCTCCTAGACGAGACCAGTCAGGGTGAGAAAAAAATTGATAAAGAAGTAGATGAATTCGAAGAAGCACTTTTCGAGGGGCGTAGGCAATGGAAAGTCCTATACGGTGCACTCAGAGAAGTGGTCAAGGCTTATTTTCCCGAGCTGAAGGAAGAGTTTAGGAGGGCTAAGGGCTCAAATGCTAGTTCGAAAGTGGCTGTGGCGGAGGCTGAAGAGCAAAGTTAATAAGGTCTTGGGCGCCAATTGTATTATTTCTATCGTGAAGTGGTATTTAGCCATGTTCAATTTTCTTACCGTAGAGACGAGGCAGTGCCTCGTCTCTACTGCCACAATTGAACATTCACCGAATTCACAATTGCACATTGAAAAATTGAATAAAATTCAACATTTGTCGTAATTCGTCATTCGTAATTCGTAATTGCAAAAGGTAAAATCCGCGCAATGAA
>Ga0307989_1000486_pt1 | contig 26042 bp, 19 predicted proteins | sample EllFjometagen185_FD_203164 | JGI IMG/M metagenome (GOLD analysis project Ga0307989, IMG submission 203164) | Marine microbial communities from Ellis Fjord, Antarctic Ocean - #185 | ecosystem: Environmental > Aquatic > Marine > Unclassified | place: Southern Ocean | collected 2014-10-08 | reverse complement strand
AAGTGGGTTCGTTCAGTGAAAAATTAGCCCACTTTATAAAAAACGCACAATCTACCTGATATTGATTATTAAAGGAATGAGGTTACACATTTTAATAAGTCTAGCTGATCTTTTCCGCGAAGCGGCTTAGTTCAAGTGTGCCACGAACAAACCTTTTATCGGGTTTGATGCTGTGCAAATGATGAGGGTAGGTCCCTCGAAATCGACATTCGGATGCTGATTTCAAACCACCCAATGCTGCTGAAGTAAAGAGCTTTGGTAGTGAGCGATTGGGAAAAGGCATTGGTAAATGTCAGGTAGGTATTAAAGAGGTGAGCGCAAGCGAACCATTGATGAGGTATCGAAAAACCGCTAGATGTTGTCAAAACTGAAGAGCTTGGACTTCTTTAGGATAAGTATGGAGGAGATCCGATTACCGACCATATGACAACCGGTATAGAGATGGCACGACTTTAATACAGGCTTTTGCATGGAACGTGGGAACCTGTCACTTTGGTGTTAAGGGAGCGACTCGAAAGGGTTTGAGTACCAATACAAAGTACAGGGACGGATCGTCTCGTAGTAGCGTTGAGTATTCTGTAATGGAATAGGAGCCAAGGGGACGAATTGTTCAATTTTACAAAGATTGTCAACGGAAGATATTTTATTTCGGAGGAGCAAATTGAGTAAAACAAAAGCGTTTAATATCTCCAAACAACTCGTCTGGGAATGCTATAAAAAGGTGAAAGCAAATAAAGGGACGGCCGGAGTTGATGGATGTTCAGTAAAGGATTTTGAAAAGGAGTTGAAAAATAACCTTTACAAGATCTGGAATCGAATGTCGTCAGGTTGTTACTTTCCTCCACCAGTTCTCAGAGTTGAAATTCCGAAAGGCGATGGAAAAACCAGACCTTTAGGGATTCCAACGGTAGCAGATCGAATCGCTCAAATGGTCGTGAAGCTATATCTCGAACCGGAACAGGAAGGCGAGTTTCATCAAGATTCCTATGGGTATAGACCGAAGCGTTCCGCGAAGCAAGCGGTCGAGTCTGCCCGTAGACGCTGCTGGAAGCATGATTGGGTCATTGATTTGGATATCAAAGGGTTCTTTGATAACATTTCGCACGATCTGATGTTGAAAGCACTTCATCGACACACAAAGGAAAAATGGATTCTTCTATATGTTGAAAGATGGTTGAAAGCACCCGTCCAGTTAGTAGATGGTGTGGTAGAGCAGCGAACAAAGGGCACACCGCAAGGTGGTGTCATAAGTCCTCTGCTTGCAAACCTGTTTCTTCATTATGCCTTCGATATATGGATGGCCAAAAGGAATCCGACAATCACCTTTGAACGTTATGCTGATGATGTTGTTGTGCATTGTGATTCAAAGGAAGATGCAGTTAGAATCAAGGCAGAGATATCAAAAAGGATGCAGGACTGTGGACTGGAGTTACATCCAGAGAAAACAAAAATCGTTTTCTGCAAAGATGACAATCGAGCGGGTAGGTTTACACTTCAAAATTTTGACTTTCTCGGGTTCTGTTTTCGCCCCCGATTGTCAAGGAACAGGAGAGGCAAGTTCTTTGTCAACTTTTCACCAGGTATTGCAAATAAATCCAAAAAGAAGATCTTTGCAGAGGTTCGAAAATGGGGCTTACACAAAAGGAGTGACCTTTCAATTGAAGCATTAGCCAGTAAAATGAATCCGGCAGTTCGTGGTTGGATTCAGTATTTTGGTGCATTTTTCAAATCAGAATTGCTCTTTTTAATCCATTACCTTGACAGTGTTATTTTTCGATGGTTGACAAGGAAATATAAGAAACTTGGAGGGACAGTCAAAAGGGCAAAACATTGGATGCAGAAAGTAAAGTTGCTGCACCCAAAACTTTTTGTTCATTGGAGCTTTCTTCGGGTTTTAGCGACTGAACAATAAGAGCCGTATGAATCGAGAGGTTCACGTACGGTTCCGTGAGAGGCTTAGGGGGAGGTTCCCTTTGCCTACTCGACCAAAACAATTAACCTGATTTTTTGCTGACGCAAAAAATCAGGTTAATTCAGCGTTCGATTCTCAAAACACCACATGTTCAATTTACTGGACAACTTATTCAAGTCAGATTACACTTGTACAATATATAGAACATTATTGGAGAATAGCAATGAGAGTCGTAAATTTCAGTGAAGCAAGAAACAATCTCAAGACAGTATTAGATCAAGTAATTGATGATGCTGATTATACAGTTATTACACGTCGAGATTCGGAAGATGCTGTAGTAATGTCTTTAGACACATTTAACAGTTTTCTTGAAACTTTTCATCTTTTAAAGTCCCCTGCCAATGCAAAACACCTTGAAAAGTCAATAGCTCAGTACAGAAAAGGCAAAATGTTTGAGAGAGAATTAATCAATGAATAGGATACTTGCCTGGACTGATGAGGCATGGAAAGATTACATCTATTGGCAAACCCAGGATAAAAAGACACTAAAACGAATCAATAAACTCATCGAAGACATCAAACGAGATGACCCTTTTACTGGTATAGGGAAACCTGAACCATTAAAAGAAAACTTGAACGGTTTTTGGTCAAGAAGGATCGATGATACAAACCGTTTAGTGTATGGAGTAGATGATAGCAGTATCACAATTATATCATGTAAATATCATTACTAAAAATCGAACGAATTGAGTAACCGGAATATTTTGCTGCGGTGCGCCATGAAGTGTGCAATATCCTAGTGAATGAAAGTTCCACATCAAAAGCGTTAACCCAACGCATTGATTATCAGGTCCTGAGCGATGTCAGGTAACTTATATCGTTAAGCGTGGATAGAGAACTCATAGGCCGGAAGCCATATGGTTGAAGTGATTGAGCTCCGTAATAAATTTCATTTGGGAAGGTTGATGATCTCGCAGCCTCAGAAAACACCATCATAATAGATGTTATTGGGTAATCTATTGTGACTTCCCCGGAGTCGTAAAGCCTGGCGTGTAAGTAAAGATATTGAATAAACATGGGAGACCCTTTAATTTCTTCAAGGATGAAGTATTGATGAATAAGTTTAAAACACAAAGCCATCAAGATGAATCAAAGGGAGTCAGATGTCCCATAGTACCGTTGAAAGCAGGTAATATTGTTGGAGGGAAGAAGGAGACTAGGTTAGATCATCCATTTCCAGGACACACTTCGGTGAACGCAGAGTCGCTAAAACGAGTGAAAACAAAACGGGAAAGGTTAAGTCAACTCTCCGTAGAAAACCCTGATATGGTTTTCAGGCAGCTGGTGCACTATTTCAGCGAGAAAAATCTACGGCAATGGTATCATGAACTGTCTGGACGGGCAGCTCAGGGTACGGATGGAGTTAGTAAACATGAGTATGATAAGAATCTTGATGCAAACTTCAAAGATTTACATGGTAGACTAAAACAGATGAGCTATCGACCATCCCCTGTTCGCCAAGTATGGATACCAAAAGAAGGGCAAGCAAATAAATTACGTCCTTTAGGTATAAGCAACTTTAAGGATAAAATTGTACAAAAAGGGTTCCAACAGTGTTAGAAGCTATCTATGATCCGTTGTTTTCTGAACGATCATATGGTTTCAGACCTAAATGCAGTTGTGATAACGCTGTGAATGAATTAAGTCAATATTTGTACAAAGAGCCAGTCACAGAAATCAATGACATGGTTTTGTAAGGAAGTGTTTGCAGCCCTGTACTTGCAAATTTATTCGCCCATTATACTCTGGACGAATGGTTTGAGATTACAGTCCAAAAACATTGCCAGGGGAAAGTAGCTCTATTTCGCTAGGCTGATGACGCTGTTATCTGTTGTAAAAACCTGTATGATACGGTAAGGATTCATAGAGTACTCACAAAACGACTAGCAAAGTTTAAGCTGAAGATAAATGAGGAAAAGACACATACAGTGAGTTTCGATAGAAAGGACCGCCAGAATAGTGGTCACTTCGACTTCCTCGGTTTTACCTTTTATCAAGGTTTAAGCAAAGCCGGTCGAACGATTCCAAAAGTGAAAAGCAGTCGCAAGAAATTACGGGCGAAATTATCAGGAGTTAACATTTGGTTGCAGAAAAATCGTTATAGCAATAAATTAGGTGTTCTTTGGTTGCAATTCTGTAATAAACTTCGTGGGCATGTTTAATAATATGGGGTTTCCTTTAATTATAGGTCAGTGAAATCTTTCATTTATAAAGCAATATACATATTTGTGAAATGGATGAACCGCAGAAGCCAAAGAAAATCCTTCAGCTATGTAAATTTTAAGCGATATATGAAGTTATATCCACCGCCAAATATTAAGGTTTGCCATTCACTTTTCTAATTCAGAATTGGTGAGTATCTAATCGTGAGTCTATTGCCTTAATAGGGTACGATGGGTTCTAACGGGGGTTAGATCAAGTGATTGGCTTTTCTACCCACTCTCAAAATCTACTGACACAAGCGTTCGCCATAAAACATCATCTATTTGACAGGCGTAAACTGTATGGTTGCACTTCTGGTATGATAAAATCATTCAAACATAAAGGACTTGAGATGTTCTTTTATACTGGCAGCAAAAAAGGAATAAGGCCTGATCATTCAAGCAAACTTGAAAGAATTTTGGATCGGTTTGATGCTGCAAATGATATTAAGGATATGAATTATCCAGGTTCAAATTTGCATCAACTTATTGGGGACAAAAAAGATCAGTTTTCTGTCGAAGTATCGGAGAATTGGAGAGTGTTTTTTGAGTTCTTCAACGGAGACGCATACATAGTCAGCTATGATGATTATCACTAAAAGGAGAGAACAAATGACAATAATGAAAAGAAAACCGACCCATCCAGGTAAAATTATTAAAGAAGATTATTTGACACCTTTATCAAAAAAAATTAAAGAGATGGCGGAATATCTTGGAATTTTAAGAAAAACGTTATCAAAAATCATAAATGAGTCACCTACGCAGAAAAACATTTTTCTTATGAAGAAGGTTTGTTAAAAAAATACCGTTATCCAAAATTAGCTGAACATATAAAGCTACATCAGAATTTTGTTCAAAAAACTGATGAGTTATATCAGTTATATATAAGCTCAGATGTACATCTTCAGGTTGAGATGGAAATGTTGATTTTCTTAAAGGAATGGTTCTTCAACCATATCTTAAAAATCGATAAGGAATTCATGTATTTTGTTTTTTCTAGAGAAATAACAAAAACCTGAACCCATTTCCTGAAAATATTGAAAAAGAAAAAAGGGGACGCCCTTGCTTTTTTGCCTTTTACTAAAATGTACTAAAAGTTAAAAAGGAAAGGGCGTCCCCTAGTAGGCTGCGACGCATCCATCAATCAGAATGGATGCATTGTTTCTTTTTGGTTCCGTTTTATGATTGGTCAGCACCTTCCTTAATCAAACCGATATCTCCTAGGATGGAATAAAAACAGGGGATACCAATTAAAACCAGTATCGTTGACGCTAACATCCCAAAGGCAATACTGGCTGCAATGGGGACTAATAATTGTGCTTGCAGACTGGTTTCACTAAGCAGGGGTGACAAACCCAGGATCGTGGTAACTGAGGTCAATAGGATGGCTCTGAAGCGCATTCTACTGGCACTACAACTGGCATCAACAATCGTCTTACCACTACTCCTGCCATTTTTAATGAACTCAACCAATAAAATTGAATCGTTGACGACAATACCGGCTAAGGAAATATAACCCAGCATGCTTAGCATGGACATGGGAAGTCCCAGGGCGATATGCCCCCAAATAACCCCAATCAGGGAAAAGGGAATAGCCAGCATTACCACAATAGGTTCGGTATAACTTCGGAATTGAAAACTCAATAATATAAAAATACCCAATAAACCGATTATCAGGGAACGGGCCATTGAAGCCCCTGTTTGAGATGTATTCTTTGATGCACCTCCAAGAAAAACGTCAACATCCAAATGCCTGGTTTTAAGTTTTGGTAAAAATTCTTTTTTAAAACGATTCATTATTTCATTGCCGTTGGCTACCTGAGCATTAATGCTGCCATAAAGCGTAATGGTACGTTTGCCATCCACGTGATTGATCGTTGAATAACCTCGGTTATTTTTCAGCGAGACAATACTTTCTAAGGGAATTTTTTCACCTTTATTGCCTATAATTTTAAATTGATCCAGATCTGAAAGACTGTTTTTGCTTTTGGGTTCCAGACGCACATCAATTTCATAAGAATTACGCCCTACCTGAACTTCCATGGTGGTAGTACCCTGAAAAGCTGTGCTTAACTGACTAGCGATAGTACTGGCATCCATCCCCAAAACTGAAGCCCCTTTTTTGAGTTTCATCTGAATTTCTTGTTTTCCGAGACGAAGGTCAGAATACAGGTCATATACCCCATCGAATTGATATAAATAATCCTCAATTTCACCAGCTACTACTTCCAGTTTTTTAAATTGATCCCCTCTTAATTCAATTTCAATCGCATTACCTGCTGGTCCCATTGATGGTTTAGTAAATTTAAGACTGATGACATCTGTTACTTTTCCTGTGTCCAACCGCCATCTGGTCAAAATATCATCAATGTTTCCCCTTCGGTATTCACTAGATAAGAGGTCAACATAAACAGTCGCCAGATTTGTTCCGCTTTCGCCAACATCTGAATTAGTGGCAAAGGATACCTGTATTTGCTCAACTAATTTTCTTTGATCCTTTTGCTTGGGTGTATAATATTCATCGGTTTTACTTAAACCAGCTAACACCTGTTTAACGACTTTTTCCGTGTGGCTTAAGGGGGTCCCTGGTGGTAAATAAATTCTGGCCTGAATAGAATCATCTTCAATTTCCGGAAAACTGACAAATTTCAGCCATCCGGCACTAAAGGTACCTAATGAAACCACAAAAATCGCTATTATTATCCCAACGGTTAAATAGCGATGCCTAACAGCTGCATCAACCGTTTTCCCCAGTGCGGCATCTCTTAACCATTCTATTCCTTTATTTAAAGCGGATTTTATTTTCCCCGGATTATCCAATTTATGGTTTTTCATAGCATGGGAAAGATGATTCGGGAGAATAAAAAAAGCTTCTACTAAGCTAACCGCCAGAACAGCAATCAGAACAAAGGGTATTACTTTTAAGACACGCCCCATCCGTCCCTCAATAAACATTAAAGGTACAAATACACAGGCCGTGGTCAGAAAAGAGGAGATAATTCCGGTTCGTACTTCCATTACACCATCAATCGCCGCTTTTAAAGCCGATTTTCCCCGTTGGAGATGGGCAGCGATGTTTTCAGCGATAACGATGGCATCATCCATTAATAATCCCAGGGTAATGATTAATGCCATGGTGGTCATCATATTCAATGAATAACCAAACTGATGCATGACAAAAACAGCGCCGGCAAAAGAAACCGGTAAGCCCATGGTCACCCAAAATGATAATCGAAAACTAAAAAACACCCAAAGAGAGAAGAAAACCAATAATAAACCTTGCCAACCATTTTTAACCAATAAATCTAAACGTTCCTGAATGATGGAGGCTAAGTCCCCGGTAATGGTTAGTTTAACACCTGGGGGTGCCTTAATTTGTTGTTCCTTAACAAATTTTTTAACAGCCTGAACAACTTCCACACCATCTTCAGAATCTGTCCTTTCAATCTCAATAATACTAGCTCTTTCATTATTAAATAGGGTTTTGATTTCATCTTTTTCAAAACGCTCCTCTATGCTTGCAATATCCCCCAAACGAATTTCGGCACCTTTACGTCCGCCCAAAACAATAATATCTTCATAATCCCGTGGTAACCGCCTCTGATCATTAAATCGAAGCAGTATCTCTTTGTCTAAAGTCTCAATACTCCCAATAGGACGGTTGATACTCTGCTTAATAATCTTATTAGCCACATCATTAATACTCAATCCGAATTTCAACAACATCTCTGAAGAGAGTTGAATCCGAATTTGCCGATCGGAAAAACCGGAAATTTTGACAATCGATACATCTGGTAGGCGTTGGAGTTTTCGTCTCAAACCTTCGGAATAATCTTTAAGGTCAGTGGTACTCATAGGCCCGGTAACAGCAATAGAAACGATCCTGCTACTCTTACTCATTTCAGTAATAACCGGATCACGGGCATCTTCTGGGAAATTCGTAATGGCAGCAACTTCCGTTCGAACATCATCGAGCAGTTCTTTAATGTCGCCGGATTCCTCATCCATTTCCAAAACGATATAACCTAATCCTTCAGTGGCTTTGGCTAGTGTTCTTTCGACATTTTCAATACCGTTTAAAGCATCTTCCAATCGTTGCACTATGGCTTCTTCGACTTCTTCTGCTGTGGCCCCTGGATACACAACTTTTACCTGCACTTTACTGGGAATAAAGGGTGGGAAAGTTTCGCGTTTCAAATCGGGTAGTGAATAAACACCTAGAACCAAAAATACAATCATTAATAAATTTGCAGCCGTGGGATGCTCTGTAAAGAATCTTATCATAGCATTTCTCCCCTGGCATCTGCTACTAACCTTTCAAAACTGACATTATCAACAGTTGGGTCCACTTTCATTCCGTTTACAGCTGGTATTATATCAGAGAGTATCAGCATATCACCTGATTTTAAACCCTTTTTAATGACCGCAAAATCACTCATGAAATAGAGCACCTCGACTGGTGTTTTGATCAATTTTTGTTCAGAATCTACCACTAAAACAATGTTTCCCGGATGTAGCGCACTTCTGGGAATAGCAATCATCTCTTTTTGAACTTGTCCTTTTAATTCCACTTCACAATAGGCCCCTTTTAATAATAATCTTCCCCGCCGTGAAGGCCCATCGTTCTGCAACTTATTTTTGACACTGACAATTAACCCGATGGTTCTGGTTTCTGTATCCAATGTATCGCTGCGACGATTAAAGGACGCTTCCCATTCAACTTCCCCTATCGTTGATCCACTCAAGCGTACCTTGGCACTAATTCCCAGAGCCTCACCAATGGAAATTGTTTCTGCATTTAAAATACCTGACCGATGCTTTACAGAAAGAAAAATTGGTTTCATGGCCTTTAGTACAAATTGGGCTTCAATTTCAGTTTCTGAAATATCATTGGCTTCCAATATCGTCTGTCCTGCCTGAACATATTCTGATAATTTATTATTAATAAACGCAATCTGCATATCAAAAGGAGCTTTCAAAGTAGTGTATGAAAGTTTCAGTTTTGCACTTTCCAAATCACTCCTGGCTTGTGCTAATTGAGTCTGTAATAATTCAATTTGAATCGGTATCAGGTTCAAAGAGTTATTAATATTCTGGACTTGAACCTCCTGGGAAATAACCCCTTGTAGTTGCACTTCATAAGCGGTTTTAGAGGTAATTTTTTTCTTATAGAGTTCAAGTTGTCGTTTAGCTTCTTTCTGTTTAAAGTTTAGTTCTGCTTTTTGAAGATCTAATAGTTTTAGATAATTTTTCTTCTCAACACCTTTTTGGGTAATTTGCACCTTGAAATTTTGAATATTGGCTTTGATCTTGGTCAAATTAATGAGGTATTCACTCGGATCAATTTTCAATACTTCAGCTCCCTGCTTAATGATGCTCCCTTTTTGAAGCTGTTGATGAGTAAATACAATCCTTCCACTTACTTGCGCAGAGGCTTTCCAGGTGCGAATAGGTTCTGCTGTGCCATAACCCAGCACCCTCGGTATGACATCCAGTGGCTTAACAGGTATTACTCTGACACTAGGCATATCGATGACGACTTCTTTTTGTTTAGGAGGCTTTTTGCTCTTGGACATTATCTGAAAAGCACCAATTCCAATTACAATCGGTACAATTACCATCAAGGCTTTTATAAAAATACCAAATATCTTTTTTCTCTTAGTCATAATAAACCATCGCCGTTATTAAGGATAAGTAATCTAAAACTTTAACATAATTAATTATTTGTCTGTCCATAAAAATATTTTTCAGATTTCCTGGCAATTAATATAACAGTCACTTTTGTCCAATCCTGGAAAACTGAACTTTAATCTAGTTCCCTATTATAATTATTACAATATTTATTCTAATAATAAAAGCTATCTCCATTGGGGATGCTCAAAGGCCAATGGCTTTGCTGTTTGGTTAATAACCCTGGAGACGGATTTTTATTTTTCCAATTTGCACTGATCATGAAAAAAAATACTCAACAATCAGCAATAGTCAAACATCAAAAATGTTGTTACGAAAACTCAAGTAAGTTACCAGAAAAATATGAACAGTCAAAAGGACGTTTGGCAAGGGTCTTTATTGATACAATCCGTTTTTTGACCCTGGGATGGGTCATAGTATATTTTAAATATCTAAAAAAGAGACATTATGCTTAAGACAATAAAAATGAAAATTATATTTGGAATCCTGTTAATCATACTGATTATTCAAGGTATTTCATATTTTTTTCAGGTAATACAAGTTCAATCAATCCTATTTGATGCCTTTACACAGGGATCTAAATCTCTGTCTGAACCAATGGTTGAAAAAGTAACAAACTCCCTGACAAACTCAATTTATGAAGATACGACAGATGCTGAAATTCTGGAATATTACCACTATTATTTTCGAAGTCTGATTAAAAAACAGATCATTCCTGTTTTAAAATCAAAAAAAGATTTAATGGGAATTCAGGTGGTTGATGTTAATCAGCAAACAGTATTGATGATTAACAAATTGATCAACGAAGAGGGCGTCAGTGAAATGAATAACCTAAAAGCAGATGAGATAAAAGCCATTGAATTAGACGAACAGTTATCTCAGGTATTTGAAGATAATAAATTGAAAACTCTGGAACAGGGAGATTATACGTATGTATTCATTCCTTTTTCCTTTCAGGACAAATTTTTTGGAGGGATCATCTGTTCCTACTCCAATGAATACCTAAACAACACCAGAAATAGCATCACCATAAACACTCTATGGTTATTTTTAGGATACATGGCATTAGCATTTTTAGTAATGGTTTTCTTTATTAACGCTATCCTGTCCAAACCCATTAAAAACATGATTCAACTCATTCAAGCCCTGGCAAAAGGAAAACTGGATCAACGATATGAAGCCAGGAAAAAAGATGAAATTGCTGAGATGGGAAATGCTCTTAATGCGTTTATCTACAGTTTAGAAATGAAAACATCTGCTTCGGCAGCTGTTGCGGCGGGGAACTTGACAACCGAGATAACATTGGCTTCCGAGAACGATGCTCTGGGAAATGCTTTGAAAAAAATGATTCAAAATCTTAATGTCATGATTCGGAATATTTTTGAAAGCTCCCTTCAATTATCAAGGTCATCCGAGCAATTGAATCACATCTCAGAACTGACAACCCAATCATCTCAAAATATTGAGCTACAATCAGATATGGTAGCCAGTGCTTCGGTGGAGATGACAGCCAGTATTTCAGAAACGGCAAAAACAATGAACACCATGGATGGAGACACCCTGACCATTTCAGCAACTGCCACTGAAATGGCTCAAAATATGAGTGCCATCACTGATAGAATTGTCAATATGTCTGATTCGATTCAAAATGTTGTTGAAAAGGCCAGAAATGGATCCCAAATATCAGAAGAAGCCAGGGTACTGTCGATTGCAGCAGCAGAAGGGATGACAACTCTCAGTCAATCAGCCAATGAGATCGGCGAAGTAACAGATCTGATCAAGGACATTGCCCAACAGACAAATCTACTAGCGCTAAACGCTAATATTGAAGCAGCATCTGCCGGAGAAGCCGGGAAAGGATTTGCAGTGGTAGCCAATGAAATTAAGGAATTAGCCAAGCAGAGTGCCAGCGCAGCTGAAAATATTGCCACTAAAATCACAGACATACAAATCAATACAGGGAAAGCCGCTAAAACTTCAGAACAGGTTTCTGAATCAGTTGATACGACAACCACCTCTTCCCTGGAAATTACTGAACTGGCTGAAGCCCAACGTGTTGCTGCTGATGAAATTGCCAATAACGTCAAAGAAGCCAACGTGGGAATCGTAGAAATTGCAAAACTTATAGAGGGAATAAGCAATAACTCTCAATTGATGGCAAAGAATTCAAAGGAATTGGCGAAAACATCCTCCGAAATCTCCGCCAATATTAATCAGGTTAAACAGGAAACTCAGGAATCTGCAACGAATGCTGCTAAAATCCAGGAGGAGTCAGATGGTTTGACAAAAATATCGTCCCAGTTTGAAGAACTGGTCAATCAATTTGAATTAGCGGACATAAAGGAAAAATAATTATGCCCACCAAAACCTATTTAAGTCCTGAATAGCCGGAAATAATAGCTAAACGCTTTGGCGTTTGTACACCTTTATACCTTCGTTCCCTGATAATCCAGGTTGGATAAGAATTAATGTTATTCTCTATGCAAATTGATGCTTTCGACCCGGATTGCCCTTCAGGAGAACATTCTATATATGGAAGTCGTTTGGCTGATGCCTCGAACAGATCCTTCTGCTCCACGCAGGAGGGTCACCAATAAGCACCATACATAATAGCTTTTTCCTGGATCAGATGATCAGTTAAGCCTTTTAAATAAGGATCTTCCGGTCCAGCTGCCGGATCAAAAATACCGCTGTAATGAAGATGCATTCCCCCCACAATGATAACGGTAAAAACAGCTATTTGTCCTACCCAGGTTGAAAAATTAAAACCGGCCATCACTTTAGGACGCTGCACCATTGTTAACACAAAAATACTGAGCATGATGATTAATGAAGCGATGCAATAGACACATACAGCCTCTATTTGAATCACAGAAATGGCAAGTAGGTATAAACTATATCCTACCCCTACCATTGAGATAATAAAGGCAGATTTCCACTGGGATATGGTATTTCGAATCCGGATACCTGTAAACAAAAGCATGGCATAAGTGACAAAGCCTAATAGTGCAGTAGGAATACCAAGAAAAGTACCCCATCTGCTTTGTTGGACAACATTGCAGGCACTGCCATCAGAACAATAAATTACCGGCTTTCCAAACCAACCGGTTAACAACAGATACGCAGTCAGCACGATTCCAACGGCGGCTAGGCCGACTAAATACCAATTAGGCTGCTGCCATTTTTTGATTTTTGATTTCTGTTTCTTTCTCCTAGTATCTAGTGGTTTATCCTTTTTTTGAACCTTTTTATTAGAAGATTTCTTCTCCCGGGAAGGCTTTTGGTTTTTTTGCTTATTACTCAATTTATATCCTAATGATCAGTGATTTGGTTAGCGCAGGAAATTCCCCATATTTTAGGCTTTTTAATAAGGACTAAAAATATCATATATAAATAATTTTAACAAGGCTGATCCCGAACCAGCGAAGAATCATTATCTCCGAGTGATAAGATCATCGTCTCCATCCTACACATTTACGTTGGTTCTTTTACCTATGCTTCAAAGAGACAGGATTCTATTGGTCCATCATTGTATAGCGGATAACATTTAAGAGAAAAAACCAAGTTTGATTAGAATCAATTTAACCCGAAAAGTTTAATATATTTCTGGTTACCTTCATTTTGCATCACTGGGATGAAACCTTTAAAAAAAAATTTCTGGCTTAAGTATTTGCATTATTGTAATACTTAATTAATTTACTTTTTAATATATTGATAATATATACTATTTTTTAGTGACACGAATGGTTGGTAAGATTGAAAATTTTGAAGAAAAACCGGTTGATTCGCTAAAAAAGAAAAAAGCGCACAATGAAACAATCAATCAACAAAATATAAAAATGGCAAAAAAGCTTGATCATAGTCAGGAAATTATGAATATGGCCCTAGTCGATGGTGAATTGGCCTGGTGGGACTGGAACCTGACAAGGGACGAGGTCAAATATGAACGATCCGAAGAAGTCTTAGGCTTCCAGGACAGCCATTTAAAAGGATATAATAATGGAGTCAGGATTCATCCGGATGATGTAGAAAGATGCCGATCAATTGTAAAAAAATTTAAAAATAGTGAAATTTCAATATACGACTCAGAATACCGTGTTATTACAAATACTGATGAAATTAGATGGATTGCTGATAAAGGAAAAATTCTGGAAAAGGATCCTGCTGGAAAACCAATAAGGGCTGTGGGTATCAGTCAGGATATTACCACCAGAAAAAAAGCTGCAGAAATGATTAAGGAAAGCGGCAAACGTATGAAATTAGCAATAGAAATTGCTAAATTAGGAATGTGGGATTGGAATTTGGCCAACGATACCTTTGTTCTTGATCAGAGAATAAATGAGATCCTTGAGTATCTCCCTGGTAACTTGAAAGAGTGGTTTAAACATGTTCATCCGGAGGACCTGGGAAATTTAAAAGCAGCCAATAACGCTATTTTAAATGGTGAATCCGAAGTTATTGATTTTGAATACCGGACAATATCAACGCCGGGTAAAATAAAATGGGTTCATGATCTGGGTCAGGTTGTTGAATGGGATGATAACGGTAAACCAGTGCGGGCCATTGGCACATCACAGGATATCACACATCGTAAAGAATCTGAAAAAAAAATTTACGAGAGTCAACGCGGAATGCAGATGGCCTTGAAAGGAGCTAATCTAGGAACCTGGGATTGGGAGCTTGTTAAGGACACTTTTAATCTGGATAAAAAAACAATAGAGAATCTGGGATTTAAACCGTCAACAACCGAGGCCCGTCTGCTAAAATCCGAGGCATGGTATAAATTTGTTCATCCGGATGATCTTGAAAAAGTTTTAAAAAAAGACCATGCCGTCGCATCAGGGATAACTGAAGTTATTGATTATGAATATCGTTTCATGGATTATTCGGGAAATTATAGATGGGTCAGATCTTGGGGAAAGGTTGCCGAATGGGATAACCAGGGGAAACCGATACATGCCATTGGCATCACACAAAATATTCAACAACAAAAACTGACAGAAGAGACGCTAAAAGAAAGTCGTAATTGCATGAAATTGGCTCTCAAAGGATCGGATGCCGGGATGTGGGATTATAATATTCCTTTAGACACCTGGCTTTTTGACGAGTGTTCAGTTGAATTACTGGGATGTTATCCAAAAACAGATGAAGAGTACAATTTACTGATTTATTTGGGAAGGAAGAAATCTTACTTAAGCAACTGGGATAAAGCTATCACCGAACAAGTACCGCTTTATGATGCCGAATATCGCATTAAAACCCCCTCCGGACAGTTTAAATGGATATTGGATAAGGGTAAAATTGTCGAATGGGATCACAATAATAATCCCATTCGTGTGATGGGGACCATTCAAGATATCACAAAGCGCAAAGAAGCTGAAGAAATGATTATAGAACGGACAAAACAGCTGGAAGCTAGCAACCAGCAGCTGGAAGAAGCCAAACAGAAATTAAAAAAGGCTTATGATGAATTGGAGCAACGGGTTGAAGCGCGTACTATTGAGCTTAATCGAATGAATATTGAGTTAAAAAAATCTCAGGATGAATTGATTCGCTCAGAAAGACTGGTGGCTTTAGGTAATATGGTAGCTGGTGTCGCCCATGAAATTAATACGCCGGTGGGTATCTGCGTAACTGAATCTACTTTTCTGACTGATCAAACCGATGAGTTGCTTGAGTTAATCCAAAATAATAAACTGACACAATCCCGATTTAAAACCTATGCCGAGAATGCCAAGGCAACATCAAGCAGTATCCATCGTAATCTAATTCGTGTCGGAAAATTGATTCAAAGCTTTAAACGGGTAGCCACTGATCAAACCACTGACGAATGCAGACTTTTCAATTTAAAACGGTACCTGGAAGAAGTAATCCTTAATTTAGGCGCTAAAATAAAACAAAAACAACTGACTGTTACCATCAATTGTACGGACGATATTGAAATTTTCAGCTATCCAGGCGTTTTTGCCCAAATTATCACTAATTTTGTCATCAACTCAGTACTGCATGGATTTGCCAATAAGTCCCAGGGTTTAATTAACATAGATATCTCTGTTAATAAGAATTTCCTGACTGTCATTTACAAAGACAATGGTGAAGGCATGGACGACACGATTCTAAAACAAGTCTTTGATCCATTTTTCACAACCAAACGTACTCAGGACGGATCCGGTTTGGGCATGTATATTGTTTATAATATTGTCACTCAAAAACTTAAAGGGAAAATACAGTGTTACAGTGCACCTGGGCAGGGCGTTGAATTTCAGATGAATATTCCTTTGAAAACAAATATATAAAATTAAAATATTACAGGGCTGATTTAATTTTTAAAAAAAAGAATATAGCATTTATCCAATCATCCAATCATCCAATCATACGAATTTATTTTGTCAGAAGCATAATATTTGAACTTGGTTTAAATAAAGTCTGATTAGCCAAAATAGCAAGTTCTGATAAGGCTACCAATAAAGATTCAGTGGCTTTATTTAGATAGACAGTCCCTCTCTTGACATCTTTTTTACCGACATTCATGGAAAGAGGATAATTTTTGATGACATCACTTTGAAGCCTTTTCCCTGCATTATAGGCAGCAACTATTTTTGTCATAATTTCATAAACAATATCTAGTTTATCAAGTGTAATCACATTATCCGGAACCCTGGATTCGGTTATTTTTTGAAATGTGTTTTTAGCCCAGTAAATAAAGGGAGAAAAAGCATCATCCTCAACAAAAATAAGTTCATTAACCTGGTCACTGATCTCTTTTTTATGATGATTAATGACTGTCATTAAAGCCACCAGTTGCTGGGAATTAATTTGGACAATCCTAAGTTTATTTTTGCTCTCCTGCCAGAATTTTTTATAGCGCATAACCAATCTTCGAACAGTGTGCGCAGACACCCGTCTTAAACTCTTTGGTATTTCCGGGTTGATTTCATATGATAAGTTGTATTCCGCTTCATTAATAAATAAACTAAAGGTATCTTCGTTTGTAACTTTCCCTTGTTTAAATTCTTCCTGCACCTGTTCATAAATAGCATTTAATCGATCCAGGATATCTTCATATATACTGAAAATTAAACCTAGATCTTTTTTAGAACGATCTTTCAGTAAATCCTGGGAGACTAATTCAAAAGATGCCAGGTCTGAAATATCCACTTTCATTAATTGATACCAAATAGCAGCCGGAAACTCTTTACTCTCTTTTTCAAAAACAATTTTTTTAGCCTTGGTAATTAAATCCTTGCTAATTTTATGATTGATTCGTTTAAAGTCATTCAGTAATAACAGGAACTCTTTCTTGTGGATAAATATCTTTTTATGTCGGTCCTGAACTAGGCGAATCAAGTTTGAGGATGGATTAAAATCTAAACTATAAAAATTACACCCTTCTTCACAATAATCTGATTTTTCCTTTCCCGGTACATTATCATGCTGATAATAACTCGCCAGAACTGTGAAATTTTCTTTCAGCTGGGCGAAGCAATCTTTAAGCACAAAAAGATCTTCGTATTCAACTTCCATAGCCTTAACGAATTTGCTTAGCTTATTGTTAATTAAATTTTTGCTGACGTCATCATCTCTAGACGAAGCCACCCAACGGAAAAATTTTTGAAGATCCATCACCTGATCCCAAAATGCCTGAACCGTCGAATTTCGTGAACGTTCTAATGTTTGCAAATCATTCATTATACGATCTTCACTTGATTTTTGATTTTCAGTTGATGATTGGATAGTCAATTCATCTTCATCAAAATTAAATTGTAAAGAAGGGTATTGGTGGACATGAGTGTTAATCTCAAGCAAAAGATTCCCGATTCGATAGGCAAAACGTTTTATTTCAATGAAGATCGGTAATTTATCACGTCTTGCACTGATTTTACGTCTCTGGATCATCCGGGTTAACAATGAATTATATTGTCGCTGATATTCTGATAATTCATTTAGTAGATCACTTTCAGTGATTTCTTGAATTCGGGGGGACAATGATGGTTGGTCACCGTCGACAAATAATTGTTTATTTTCAACTATCGTCCTCAGTTCGGTGTAAAGTGGATTTGTTTCAAGTAATTGCTTCTTTCGATATAATTCTTCAGTACTTGACTTAATATTTTCAATTGGAAGTAAAATCGTTTCACTACTCATTTTATTTTTCCACTAAATTTATAGCAATGGTCTTTTAATTAAAAAATATTATGAATCTTACCGGTAATCATCAGAAGAACAGGCCGAATTTTAACTTAAGCTAGCAAATAAATTCACAATCCTCAAACCTATCATATCATGAAGGTAGAAATCGGCGATACCATTGCAAATCAATTAAATCATTACTAAAGGAAAACATGAACCCGTGTCAATACTGCTTTATTTTTTAAGGAGAAGGTCTTTCACCTGAAAATAGCACGGTCGGTTTTCCTCAGAGTCATTTCAAGCAATTGTTTTTGGTGGTGATACTTTTGAAAGCGCCATTAATGTTGCCAGGAAGGTAGTAGGTCGTGGTGTCACCTTGGTGGAACTTTGTGGCGATTTTAATCAGGAAGTTGCAGACCAAATTAGATTGGCCATAAAAAATAAAGCAGAAGTCAAATTTGTTTCATATGATCTGGAAGAATTAAAAAAACTGGAAAAGTTGGATTCAGACGAAAATTATGCTTTTATTATCATGGATGAGGGACTAGAGCTGGGTAAACATTTAAATAAGGTCAATTTTATTGAACTTAGCAGTGCTTTTGATCAACAAAAAGCCTTATCCGTGATTAAGTCAATCGATGCAGAAGTACCTGTTGGATATGCCAGGTAATCTTCCTCTCCTAGTCACTTAACCCAGCTGGTCACTGTGAGCCACAACACCAATGAAGTTCAAGATTTGTCGAGCTGCAAAAAGTGACGTGAGATTCTCAAGATCATTTTCTGGTACAATCTCTACAAAATCCATACCTACCAATTTTCCTTTTTTAGCCAAACCACGCATTAAATTAAATAGCTGATAATATTCAACACCTCCTGGGGTTGGATAGCCACAGCCCGGTGCAATTGAGGGATCCAATCCATCGGCATCAATGGTAATAAAATAGGCAGAAGCTTTAGGAATACGTTGCAAGATAGCTTCAATTCCTGATTGATGAAGTTCTTCAGCTTTAATCAGAAGTGTTTTATCGCAAGCTTTCGCATCATCAACCTCTTTTTGAGTGGCACTACCTTGACTTCGTAATCCAATTTGAACCACTGAAGAAACATTAGCCATTTCTGAAGCCCGTCGCATGGGGCTGCTATATCCATCTTTAACGCCAGCTTTCTCATCAAGCCAGTCCAAATGAGCATCGATTTGAACCACACACAGGTCCTGAACTGATTCAAAACCTCTTAAAACCGGTATTGTGGTTCCGTGATCGCCACCGATAACAAGCGGGACTGCACCTTTATTCAATAAATGACTAATCGTGCTGGTAACTGTCTTTGAATATTTTTCAAATGGTTCATCGTTTTGAACAATATCGCCACAGTCTAAACACTTGACTGATTTCCCCCCCAACAGGTCTCCGTCAAAATCGAAGTCATAGTGATCGATTTGGCTATATTTATAGGATTGCTCCCGCACAGCATCAGGCGCATTTAGTGTACTGTAATCAGGAAGGTTAGCGTAAGGGGATTGATAAGGAACACCGACAATGGCAAATTGTCCTTCAAAGGCATTCAGATCATCCTGGGCTGGAAAGCCAGCAAATGGCTTTTTAATGGGAGATAATTTTTTCATGGTCACCTTATTGATAGAGGGAGAATAGTTCAAGAATAAAAAAAGATTTCTCGTGTCATGTCTACTATGGAAGGTTGCAATTAATCTAGCTGAAATTAGGGGACATGTACAATTTCTGGTATGTCACTAAAATAACAGTATTAAGTTGTTACGTGTACCCTGATTTCAGCGGATCTAAACCGACATCTTTGATATGACATAACACTAAATTTGATCACTATGGGCGATAGCACCGATAAAATTGAGCATCAGCTGGGCAATATTAGACACGGTATATCCATTGATATCCACGATCTTACCTTTCCCTGCTATGCTCTGTACCAAGTCTATTGTTTCATCGTAAGTGATACCACCAAGCGTATTAAAAAGCATTCTTTGTAATACTTAATAACCAGCTTTACATCAAATGCATATCAATGATATGAGACAAATCAAAATTTTCCAATTGCAATGTATCCATAACAGATTCAATCAGTGGTGCAAGACGTACAATACCGACAACCTCTGATCCGACAACAGATACGCCATGTTTCTCCGCTTCTCTTTTAATCATTTCAAAAGGAATATTGATGCCGGTTTTTCTGGTATCTTTCACATTAAATGAAACGACAGCTTCTTTTCTCTCAGCAAACTTCATTCCAATTGCAGTGACTTGCGCCAAACCACCACTGCTGGCTCGGATGGTTTTGGCTATTTTTTTAGCAATGCTAACATCCTCTGTACTTAGAAAGACGTTGTGGTGACTTGGTACTTCTTCAACTGCAAACAACATGGTTCCCCCTGCTGTTTTATGCAGCAGACCATCAGTGCTATACTCCGGCTTTCTAACGGCATATTCTTCAGCTTTACTAGGGTCATCTTTGATTTCCAACAACAAATCTCTCAGGCCTTCGTATCCACCTTTACGTAGTAAAGTATGGTCTTTTCTAGCTTCACTGGAAGCAGAAGCACCAGAAAAGTAAATTGGTAAGCCTAGTTCATCGAAAAGGGTTTTGCCAAGGGCTTTTATGTAAGCATGAACATCTTCAACAGAGCTGTCTTGCGTCGGGTAAATAGATATCGTATCCATTGCACCAATTCTTGGATGGGATCCCTTCTGGTGCTCCATGTCAACCAGTTCCATGGTTTTACGTGTCATGTTGATTAGCATTCCCTCTAGTGCTTCAGCTTCCCCTACCATGTTTACAACAGTACGGTTGAACCCCGCTTCAGGCTCGTAAGAAACCAAGCTTACTCCTTCAACATTTCTGGCTGTGTCAAGAATCGCCTCATAAATAGCGGGATCTTCTCCATTGCTAAAGTTAGTCATCGCGATAAAATTCTTTTTCATTTATACAGCTCCTTTTCTTCTTTATTATTATTTCTATCCCCAATCAGCCATCAAAAAAATAAACCCAGCTGGCATCTGTTAAAACAGTGGCCCTTGTTTAGGTAATGACATAAAACGATTCATGAAAAGAGATACGTTTTTATTTTTAAGGAATTCAACAGGGGTTATAGCTGATTGCTATGCGCAATTGAACCAATAAAATTGATCATCATCTGAGCGATAGTTGATGCAGTGAGACCATTGATATCACGTTCCGGGCGTAATTCAAAAATATTGATACCCATGATCTTACCTTTACCGGTTATCTCCTGAATAAGACTCGTAGTTTCATCATAGGTAATTCCACCCGGAGCATTGAAAAGCACACCAGGGGCAATGGCGCTTTCAAAAACATCTGAATCAATGCTAATAATGTAATGATCTGCTTTAGGAATTCGCTGGGCACATTCGGCAACGCCTTGCTGATGTAAATCTCTGGCCCGAATAAACACACTACCAAATTCCCGTGCCGCTTTTATTTCCTCAGGTCGGGCACTACCAATCCCTCTTAATCCGACTTGAACCATTGAATCAATCCACGGCATCTCAGAGGTTCTTCTCATCACATTGCTATACCCCTCCGTGACACCATCCCGTTCCATTCGCCAATCAATATGGGCATCCAGGTGAACCACACACACAGATTTAAAACCTTCATAGGCTCTCATTGCAAAAATACAACTCCCTTCATCCGTACCCATAATGATAGGTACAGCCCCTTTTTCGAGTATTTTTTTTGTCGCTAAAGTGATATGCTTAGGATCAAGCTGTTCTTTTTCAACATCCCTATCAACGTCACCGCAATCGACCACTCGAACTTTTTTACCGGCCAGGGTATCGCCATCATCAAAATCAAAATTATGATGGTGCAGTTTATCAGCAAAAACTGACGATTGTCTTCGGATAGCTGCCGGGGCTTCTTCTGACCGATCTTTTAATTGAATATTTTTAAAAATCTGAGGATAGGGACTAATATAATGAACCCCCAGCAATGCAATATCCGCTTGCAATTTATCTAAATCCGTACAAACCGGAACTCCGACAAAACTATTAGCTGCGGGTGTCACAAATTTCCAATCCGTCGTCATTGAGCCTCCTTTTGATAATTACATGCAATTACATTAAAATAGCATTAAGCAGGTGATTTTTCTCAACCAGTACTTTTATTTTTTCTTAAAATTTAGAATAGGATCGTAGATCAAAACCCTCTCAAAAACAGTCCTTTCGTATTTCGAATCCTGAAAATCATGTTAGTGCATTGATTGAGATTTTACATCTATATTAATATATATTTTTGGGCGACCCATCATTCAATATGATTATAATCAATCACCATCGGATCGTTTTTTTGAAAGGCAAAAAAAACCGATCACCATAAATTCAGCGAAGCGAAAGCGTTACCAAAAATACTGAACCACAGAGAGTACTAAGGACACAGAGAACTTAAAGCATAGAAGAGTCATTTCTAAAACATTCTGGAATAGCGTTGAATACCCGTATATATACCTCATTAAAAGAGATTAAACCTTCCTGGTTTGCCAAAAAGCCAGGGATGCGTTAACCACTATATATTATTAGGTTTAAATATTTTGGTAATTAATTGAAACTGGAACCTCCCTATGGACCAAATATATCAGTATGCAATCAAACATTGCCCCATTCCCATATCGATATTTGATCGGGATATGCGTTTTGTTGAGGTCAGCGATCGCTATCTGACTTATAATCGCCTGCAATCAGATGATATTATTGGTAAAACTATCTATGAGGTATTTCCTGGATTACCACAAAAACTCAAAAATATGCATCAGGAAGTATTAGCAGGAAAAGTAGAAAAGGCCACCGAAGATCGATATGTCTGGCCGGATGGATCCGTCGATTATAAAAGATGGGAGTGCTGGCCATGGAAAAATAAAAAGGGGCAAATTAACGGCATTATAATTTATACCGAATTTATTACAGACAAAAAGAAAGTCGAGATCGCATTTGCCGAAAGTGAAAGACAATTAATCACGTTAATGTCAAACCTACCGGGAATGGCCTATAAATGTTCTGGGAATGCCAGCAGAACCATGTCATTTGTTAGTAACGGATGTCTGGAGTTAACTGGTTATCCGGCGTCCAAACTGGTTAATAATGCTGAGTTAGCCTTTCATGATTTAGTCAATCAGGAGGATTTTCAGTCCCAGATCAGTGTTATCGAACAGGGAATCGCCCAAAAAGGATCCTACCGCATTTCCTATAGAATCAAAACCGCCTCCAATGAAGAAAAATGGGTGTTGGATAAAGGGATTGGTGTTTATTCAAACGAGGGGTTACTAGCTGGTACAGAAGGGTTTATTACAGATATTACTGAAAATAAAAAGTCAGAATTATCCCTGCAAGATGAAAATCTTAAATTGAAATCGTCCATCGGCGAGCGGTATCGTTTTGGGAATATTATCGGGAAAAGTGCCTTAATGCAGGAGCTTTATCAGAATATCATTGAAGCCGCCGCTTCAGACGCTAGTGTATTACTATTAGGAGAATCCGGGACCGGAAAAGAATTAGTCGCTTTAGCGATCCATGAAAATTCTGATCGCCACCATAAACCTTTTATTCCTGTCAATTGTTCAGCAATCCCCAGCGGTTTGATAGAAAGTGAATTTTTTGGTCACAAAAAAGGGGCTTTCACCGGTGCGCAATTCAGTACTAAAGGTTATTTACATGCCGCCAACAATGGCATGTTATTTATGGATGAAGTAGGAGATGTTGATCTAAATACCCAGGTAAAACTGTTAAGGGTGTTGGAATCCGGGGAATATACACCGGTTGGGGAAACCGAGGGGCGAAAATCTAATTTTCGTTTAATTTCTGCAACCAATAAAGATCCTGCCGATTTGATCAGGAATAATTCGATGCGATTAGACTTTTTTTATCGCATCGGAGTGATACCCATTGTTATACCTCCCTTAAGAGAACGGACAGAGGATATCCCCTTATTGGCTGAGCATTTTTTTAAAAAGCTGAACCCGGGCAAGACCCACAAAAAGCTTTCCGGTTTACAGTTGGATAAACTGATGTCACACAACTGGACAGGTAATGTTAGAGAGTTACAAAATGTATTGCATCGATTTATAACAACCGGAGAAATTAGATTTCTGCAAATATCGCGATCTGAACCAGAAAATATTACTCAACCGGAAACCGTCATTCTCTCTCCGCCACAACCTTCCTTGAAGCCCACTGACAAAATAGGTGATCTGGAAAAAGAACACCTGATTGAAGTTTTAAACCGTGTGAGATGGAATCGTACTAAAGCCGCTGAAATTTTAGGAATTTCCCGACGGGCACTTTATCGCAAAGTTGAAAAATATCAATTGAAATAGCCCGTTTTGGGCATGTGGACATTGAATTTTTCAACGATTGATAATTTAAATTAAATCCCCATAAATATCATATCAATAAAAGTAATTTATCTGCAATATTTACTCATTAAAAGACAATTTACCCGTTGATTTATAAAAAGGAAACTCCATTCAGAAAGTATAAAGCCCCCATACGGGCGTTATCGCCCGTATAGTTCCCGTTTCAATGCTCCCATCACCAGCCAAATATTTCAATTTAAAATAATATATTCATTATAACAATGTACTATATAATATTCTGAGTATTGGTACAACCCTTGCTGAGTAGTTGTCATATTCAATTATATTTCTTTTGGCCCAATTATTAGATACATCTCAATATTGATCAATTAGCACCAAGCGGTCATTTTAACCACTTGAATGATAGCTTCAATTAATAAAGTTCATAACAGTATAAAAACCAGGCTGGATCGCCATAATAAGGAGATTTTTTAATGAACATCAACTATGATCGATTGCAATCATTAAGCACCGATGAATTGGATCAATTACATGCCGCTACCATAGACATATTGAAAACGGCTGGAATGTGTTTTGAATCAGAGAAAGCACATGAAATTTTTCGAAGACATGGGTTTAAAACTGACGGAAAACTGGTTTATTTCACAGAAAAGCAGATCCAAACAGCTGTTGAAAGCGTCTCCAAAAATTGGACGCTCATGGCGAGGGGTGAAAATCATAAAATTGAAATGAACCTGGATAACTATTCTATTGGAATGGGTGGTGGTTCCCCTTTTATGATTAACGCAGATCAAAGCTACCACCCTGCAACCAGACAGGACTATTTTAATGCTTTAAAAGTCGGTCAAAGTCTGGATGCTATTGAAAGTTGGCGAGTACTGGTTATCCCAAATGATTTGCCTTCTGAAAACGCCAATATGTTTATGATGCTCAATCAGATTAAGTATTTCAATAAAGTTTATGCTTTAACTGATGAGACCAGTATCGACATGTTGCAATTAACTTACGGGTTGACTCAGAGAGAAATGCAGGAGCAGGCGGCAAAGGGCATCGTCTATGGTCAAATTACCATTAATCCGATTACTCCGCTGGTTCTTGATCAAACCATGTGTGAGCGAACAATTACCATGGCAAAATCGGGAATTGCCATGAACATCGCTCCCATGCCGGTAGCTGGAACGACTTCTCCCGTAACACTACCATCTGCCTTGATTCTCCAAAATTGTGAAATACTGGCGACCTTAACACTGACACAACTAGTGACCCCTGGATGCCCTGTGGCTTACGGCACACTGGCCAGTAATGCTAATATGAAAACCATGGGTTGTGTTTATGGATCGCCGGAATCCAGAATTCTGGAGAATGCTGGTGCACAACTAGCTCGTCATTATGGCATGCTGTGTCGGGGAGATGTTGGTTTAACAGATGCCATGACCAGTGATTTTCAGGCAGGTGCTGAAGGGATGTTTGAATTCGTGAATGCGATTCGGGCAGGTATTAATTTTTTACCGGGTTGCGGAAATCTGGGCAGTTTTTTGGGTGCTTCATTGGAAAAAGTAGTATTGGATGCTGAAATGGCCCAATATGTTAAACGCTACCTCCAACCCATGGAAATTACACCAGAGAGTATGGCCATCGATGAAATTAAAAAAGCAGGCCCCGGTGGAAACTTTGTTACGACGCAGCA